>BNJV01000627.1_pt1 | contig 281634 bp, 238 predicted proteins | sample 8540591 | NCBI WGS metagenome assembly BNJV01 (sample SAMD00202457, study PRJDB9452) | human saliva metagenome | host: Homo sapiens | reverse complement strand
GTGTTGTTAAGAATATATTATTTAATCAAACAAACTTACTAAGAAAAATAGTCGTAATTATCGTTTTAACCCAGTTCTGCACTTCCAATCCTTCTATACGTGCAAGGTGTTTTACATTCTCTGTTGCCACTGGAATCCCCAACGTAAGTGCCGTAGAGGCAATATAAAGGTCATTATCTTCTATCATTTGTCCCTTTCTTCGCAATACAGCTTTCTGACGACAGAACTCTTCGATACAAACAGAGAAAGGGATTATCTCAAGTTGGCTGAGCAAGTCTTTCAAAAGAGTACGGTTCTTTTCTGGATATGCACTACATTCTGCTCCATAAAGTAACTCAACAATAGAAATCTCAGACACACAACAGTTGCGCCACCCTGTTTCCAAGATGTGTTGCCGTACACTTTCATTCTTACGTAAGAGATGAATTAGAACATTACTATCAAGCAAAACCTGACCATGTTGGCTCTTACTTTTCATACGCCTTCAAAGCTAATTGGTTCACTTGAACTCGAATTCTGCTTGATAATACCCATCAGTTCGTCAGCAGTTTCGTTTCCTTCCCACTTCCCAAAAAACTTATTAAGCATTTCTTCTGTATAGGCTTCATCAGACATTTCCATACATTCTTCCTCAAGTACAGAGTTGGTAAGTTTCACAGCTAAGCCCAACCGAATGTTCTTACTCATCGAACGCAATGCGTTCCAATACATGCGTATCGTATTGTTCTCGATGTTTGTCATTGTGCCTGCCATAATTATACCTTCTATTTATATTTTTCTGCAAAAATAATGCAAACGAGAGCAAAGAAAGCTTGCTTTCAATTTGCCGAGTGCAGCTTATTTTCTGCAAATATAACGTTTTTCTATGACAACTCCAAATCTACATCTTGCTTTTCACATTCTTATTGCAATTGATAGGCGGAAGGAGTATTACATTATTACGCTCACAAGATAAGAGAATAACGGACCAAAACCAACAATACTTTTATTTCATCTTGCTGTCATTTTAACATTTAGACAGAAACGCCTGTAAACTAATCTATTATATCTTCATTCAGAGTGACAGAAGTGACAGGAAAATTATTATTAGAATCGTGTTCCAGCTTTGACAAATTTAAGAAAACGGATAACAGTTTATATCAATTATGTGTATCAGAGATTTGAAGGATTTTCATTATCAGAGAACTATGAATTGTCATTTTCCCGCATAGGGTCCTCATCAAAACCTACAATATACTCTGTATGGTGCTGACCACATTTAGGAGTAATTTGCCATATGATTTCTACATTATCTGGAAGTTGTTCAAAGAAAGAGGCTAACACATCCATATTCTCCTTTGCCCTGTCTGCTTCAAGGCTTTGCAACTCCAGCCCGAGCATAACAGTTCGAATATTATTATTGCTATAGGATATAGGACAAATGGGCTGGTCTAACGAAGGGGCTGTTCCCGAAGTAATATATGTTGCTGTACGAGCACACATCCTAAAATCATTAAAGTCCATACCTATGAGTCCAACAGTTTCTATGAAATGATGGAAAAACATCAAAAAGTGAAGAATATTATCTTGCAAAGTATAATAGTGTGAGGTAAAAATATTGTAGAATTTCCACCTGTCCTTGAAAACTTTATACTGCGAAGTAGGGTGTAGGTCTAAAACAAAAATACTACCAACTAAACTATTATACTGTTTAATAAAAGCGTCTATTTCAGACATATATACTTCTGCATTGTCAGTAAAGACAAAAACAGCAAGGCATTCTAAAGGGCGTAAGTCATCTATATTATAAGTAACTATATCCTTATAAGGCTGCTGTAGACTGCTCAAAAACTCTGTAGCTTTATCACCAAAACAATGATAAGCAACAAATTGTGGATATGATTCCCCAAAATCCAGAAGTTGATTCAATTCTTCCATTTATTTCTTTTCTAAATCTTAGATTTTGAAACAAGATTCTATTTCACTAATCTTATTCTTTATCCACTTTAACACTTCTTCTTTTCCAATTGCTGGATATTGAGCTATATCATGCCAGTTGTTACCTTCGTTATCGGAAATCCAACTCCAACCATAAGGATAATTTTGGGTTGGTTCATGTGTAAAGCAATCTAATCTTTTTTGCAAAGGCATACAGCCCTCCTTTAACGTTACACCAATCCATATTTTTCTCCAATAGGCTTTATCATCTGTTTTTATTACGATTGCGTAGAAAACATTTAAATCTCGCCATAAAGCACCATTGTCATCTTGACGCTGTTTAAAGCCTATACCTATAAGAGGCTTAATTATATGTTCTTCTCTTAATTTATTTCCAATTTGTTTCTCTAACATTAGCAATTCTGATGTAGCATCTATATTATCAATGGCTTCATTAATAATACTTTTTTGATATTCTGTATCCATATCTTGATAAGTAAGTTGTTTAATAATTGTGATATAGTCTTTAATGGTGCGGTGAATAGGCTTTTGTGGATAAGTAGTCATTAACCTATCTAACAATCCTAATATATCCTGCGCATAGGAAAGTTTGATAAATTCAAAATGTCCCCCTCCCAATGAATCTGAAGACGGTTCACTACCATATAAAGTAAGATAAACTAATTTGAAATTATTTTCTCCAAACTGTTTCACTCCATAGTTATGGTATCGAAGTAATTGATTAGGTTGGTCACATGCGTAGATTTTATTTTCTATGATAATGCCATGCTTACCATCTTCAAGAATAATATCTATGCGACCTCCAGTAGTTTCTGTTACTTCACCTACATATCGTTCGGCAATACTCTCATTACAGTGTGTGATATAATTATCATCTACCTTTATAGCTGTAACAAGAAATTGCCTAAGGGATTCATTTCCCAAGCCATGGTTTGATTTAGGATTGAATAATGTTGCAAGCAAACGTGAATGTAAGCGCATTTCGTCAGAGCACATATTCAAAGCCGAAAACACATTAAAGTTTTCTCCTTCTTTTTCTTCTTTCTGAAGTCTATCTTGCTCTGCATTATGCATGTTTGACAATTTAGATAGTAGCTCTTTGATACTATTACTCATAATAAACATATTTTAGTTAGATTTTCCCTCCATCATCTTATTCAACTCTTCCTCCTCCGTACCCATATCTGTTAAATGCCCTACCTATCATTATGGTTTGTAACAAACTATTCTCATTTGAAATGTTCAACAGGGCAAAGATAAAAATAATATACGCAAAAACATTACTTTGGTCTAAGAACGAGTCATCTTCTCCATGAAAATAATGCCTTCATTGTTAAAATCAACCTGAAGTAAGATTTAACCACAAAAAAACAATATGTACTAATCTTTCTCAAACTATATCAGCCTAATCTAATTGCAAGGCTGATAAGTTCGCAGAAATAGAAAGATATTTTAGAAATGGTATGATTGTAACTCCTATTTCCTCTCGACCAATAATACCTTCCAAATCTTCTTCTAATACAGTAACAGGTTTAACAACAATTCCGCAGCCATCTTCCCTTCTTTCTAAATAGAAATTATATGTAGCATTATAAGCTTTTTATATATTCTATATTAGGAGAGTTCGTAATATACACTGGGTATAAAAGTTTAATTACTTTATATTGAATTGAATAACCATTAGAATTCTGGAATATAAAGTCGTTGAGTGATCGTAAATCCTCCTCTATCTTTTCAACAGGCATACCACATTCCATCATATAAATAATCAGATGAAATAAAGGTAAAGATGTTGGCATACTGCCCTTACTATAACAATACTTAGAAACTTTAAAATAGCTATCAGTATCAAATTGTGTGAGTTTATATAAATCACGCAATGAACTCCCAGCAAGTTTTTCCCTAAAAATTTGAAGATGTGGCAGTAATTCATGAATACCAAGTTTTTCTCCTAATTGTGCCTCAAAATCCCGAATCATGATAGATTTTATACTATATCTGAATGGCTCACGAGATAAGAATTTACTCATATAACCTTCATAACATGCTTGCTCACCATAGAAATGATGAAATATATGCTTAGTCACATCATAGTCCATTACCAAGACAATGTTATTAAATCCAAATTTATTACCAACAATATCAGGTCTGTTACTATCGTCTATGTGCGCACTCACGACATTAAGAATTCTAAAAAGATGTTTGGGATCTAAACGGTCTAAGTCTTCTATTATCAATACAGGCTTCTTTGCTTTCCACTCTCCTCCATTCAAAGAATGGTCTTGACTAATCCATTTGATAGCCCTTCTTATCAGTTTAGTATATCCATCTTCTTCATAAATACACCCTGCAGCATTGGCAAACCGCGACAAATATTTATCTACTGTATGTTTCTTCTCTTCATATTCTTCCTTCTTCTCAAGAAACTTCTTAAAAAACATTATTATAAAATTCTCCTGTCGGAACACAAGAAAGCAAGAAAGACACAACAGATGTCAAGTCATCAAAGGTAAATTCAGAACCAAATAAAGCGTTTAAATCAATTTTCTCAAGCAACTTTTTTTCATAGAATTGTACAATAATATCTCTTTTAATATATTCAAAAAACGTCCTCATTCTTTTGCAACAGAATAGTTTACTGGATAAATAGTAAAGAACTCATATTCATCTTTCATTACTGCATCATTTCGCAACTTATTCAGCAAATAGGTTTTTCCATCGCCAAACTTTGCAGACAAAATAATTCTATCCGTCTTTTTCAAGGTACTGAGCAAAAATTATTTAAATTACCAGAGATATCAATTTTATCTAATGTTATTTTCATAGGTCTTTGTTTTTTTATAGATTAATAATGTTTAGAAATGATTTAAGTTTAAATTATACTGAACAAAGTTACAAAAAAATTTATAATAAATACCAAAAAAATACACTTTTATTTTTTTTCCAGTGAGAGGAAGTACACATTACTTTCTATCCCATTCTTACATCAGTCTACTCTCTTTTCAATCCCACATTTTCTAAAAACTGGATTGAAAAAGTATTTACACAAATTCAAGGAAAGCACCTAAAACAAAGGCGGAAAAACACGTGTAATAAGCAAGCCTACAACAGTAAGAAATTCAATTAGTTACAAAGGAGATACAGAAAAGGTGCTTAATTGGACTCCAAAAGGGCGTTAGTAAGGGGCTTAAAGGGCATCTTTTGAAAGCTAAAAGGGCGTTAATTGAAAGGTAATTAATGCCCTTTTGATTTTCGATATTAGAATTATATTTACAATACAGAAGGACGGAAGAAGACAGAAGGACAAAAAGAGACAGAATGACAAAAAGACAAATAAAGACAGAATAATAAAAAAGACAGAAGGGCAGAAAGAAAAAATACAAAAGGAGATTTATTCGGTTCTTCCGAAATATGGAGTGATAGACTAAAACTCTTATATAATAGGCACACGGAGTCACTGAGGGAACGGAGGTAAACGCAATGTCACGGAGGTGCCGACGGCACAAAGAGCGATGGAGGTGTAGCGTACAGATTCTTGATAACTATTTTGGGATAAACGCTTTGTATATAAATTGCTAATAGAATTGGTAAACAAGCTCCGTCACTCTATGCACCGACGGTGCCTCCGTGGCTTCTATTGCTTTTTTAATAATCCTCTGTCCTCTCCTTTTCTCCGTGTGACCTTTCGTCAGAGAACTAAGTTTGGACAAAGCTTTATCACTCCAAATTCTGGAAGAACCATTTATTCTCTCTACATGGCATTGTTACGACCGAGTACCGAAAGTACTTCTGAGATTTATTCTAATTGTGCAACAAGTTGTTGCACGATTGACCTTAATAGTAATGTTAGCTATGAAATCATGAAATCTATGGTTTTAACAACTTCTAATCTTCTTTCCTTTTTGCGTATTTCAATTTTGCTGTCACTGCTATCACTTAAAAGCACAAGATAACTCACTGGTTTACAGAGAAGTTAATTGAAATGTTAAAAGTGACAGCAAATCAAAACTAAACTTATATTGTGAGAAGTGTAATAGGTTCTTCCATTAGAGAATATTTATAGGTCAACAGTAGTTTGGTGAGATAAGGTTTACCTCTTGAGTTTAGAGTTTTAAAGAGATGTCACACAGAGGCACGGAGTAAATGGAGAATTTTTAAGACAAAGCGACGGTAGGCACGGAGGCACCGTCGGTGCATAGAGCGACGGAGCTTGTTTGCCAATCATATTAGACACATTCTGTTCCAAATATTTATCCCAAAAGGTATGAGGAGTCTGTACGCTACACCTCCGTCGCTCTTTGTGCCACTGGCACCTCCATGATATTGCTATTAGCTCTGTCAACTCTGTGGCTCTGTGTGCTTTATATGTAAGAGTTTTGATTTATTCCTCAATATTTCTGCTGAGCTAATTTTACCACTCCACGTATAGAAAGATACGAATATAAACACACGCATCCGATATTTATACAGATTACTTTTGGCAGTTTGATAAGAAAGTATTACTTTTGCATCGGTTTTCAGAATGGAAACTAAGGGGTGCTTGCCTGTTTGGGCTTGCTGAGATTATACCCATTGACCTGATACGGATAATGCCGGCGTAGGAAGATTCCCCTTATACTTTTTTCTTAAATCATCAACCTGGGATATGAAAAGAATTATCCTATTTACTGCTGCACTGACGTGCGTGGCAGCTATTAAGGCACAAACAGTGACGGACACACTGAGACAACAGCATCTTGATGAGGTCGTTGTGGCAGGTGTACGTGCGCCAAAGAGTGCACCATACGCTGTTTCTAATATCAAAAAAACGGAACTTGAGGCGTTTTCAAAGAGTGGACGTGAGTTACCATTCCTCCTCTCACAGACACCGGGCGTATTAGCTTGGGGCGAGAACGGACTCGGAACGGGTACGGCAGCAATGCGCATTCGTGGTGCTGCAGGCAGTAGAATCAACATCACCTTAGACGGTGTTGCACTCAATTCGCCTGAGGACCAGACGGTCTTTTGGGCAAATATGAATTCTTACGCATCGCTGATGAATAGTGTACAGATACAGCGTGGTATCGGTACTTCGACCAATGGCGATGGTGCTTTCGGTGGTTCGGTGTCGTTGGCAACGAGCGCACCAAGTAGAAAACCAAGCGTAGAGGTGAGTGGTTCATACGGTTCATACAATACGTATAACGCAGGCGTGAAGTTCTCCACGGGTCTGTTGTTCAATCATCTTATCTTCGATGGAGCCTATCATGAGACCGCAACAGACGGATATGTCAACGGAACGAGTGGACGTTCGGGTTCTTACTATGGTGGACTAACATGGTTGGGCGATAACTTCCGCATCAGCTATAAGAACATCGGCAACTTCGAGAAGACTGGTCAGGCATGGAATGGTGTCGTTACGGGTAGCAATGACTTGAGTTTGATGGATGGTACATACGGTGCTAAGACAGGTATCATGACCTATAAAGACATGTACGAAAGAGGTTTAGGTAAATTCAACCAACTCTATGAATACCTGCAGACCGATGCTAACGGAGCTTTCGTAAAGGATGCAAACGGCAACTACCAGACAGCACGTTACACGATGCGTGACGGCTCATTCTGGAACAAGACAACGGATAATTTCTATCAGAATCATAACCTCTTATCGTTTGCTTTCCACCCTTCCAACCATTGGAGTCATAACGTAACCCTACATTACACCTACGGTTACGGCTATTACAGCGAATTTAAGCATAATACAAAGTTTGCGAAGTTCGGCTTGGCATTCACCGATAGCAATGGTAAGTTTATTAAGAAGTCTGACTTCGTACGCCTGAAAGGTTTGTCACAGCACACCTACGGAATTGTTTACACCAGCAATTACAAGGACGAGAGTTGGGATGTGACAGGTGGACTGAACCTGCAGCTGTTCCGTGGTAGTCACTTCGGCTACCTTACTTATATAAAGAATGAGGAGGCAGATGCGAAATATCGTTCTGGTGGCAATGATTATAAGTATTATGACTCTAAGGCACATAAGTATGATTACAGTGGATTCTTTAAGGCAAAATACAACTTTGCAGACTATTGGAACGTGTTTATGGACCTGCAAATCCGTCATGTGGAGTATATGACGGATGGTCAGAACGACCGCTTCTATAAGGTAGGAAGTGGCTATCAGAACCAGCTCTTAGACATCAACGAGCGTTATGACTTCGTCAATCCGAAAGCAGGTATCAGCTATTATCGTGGTGGCCATAAGGCTTACGCATCTATAGCGCATGCCAGTCGTGAGCCAGAACGTAATAACTTCACCAACAACGGTAGTTATCCTGCACCATCGCCAGAGCGTATGGTGGATATCGAAATGGGCTATCAATACAATGGTCGCAACTGGAGAGCAGGGGTGAACCTCTATTATATGAACTATAACAACCAGTTTGTACAGACTGGTGCGCAGAGTGATATCGGTGAGAATCTTACCACAAACATCAAGAGCAGCTATCGTATGGGTGCTGAGTTGGAGGCAGGCTGGAGCCCATTGTCATGGTTGACCGTTGAGGGTAACGCAGCTTTGAGCCGTAATATCATCAAGGACTTTGACGAGATGGCAAGCGTAGATTGGGAGTCTTCATTCCGTAAGATTCATTACAACCACTCTACTTTGGCATTCTCACCATCAGCCATACTCAATGGTATGCTCAATCTCCATTATAAAGGCTTTGAGGCAGTATGGCATACAAACTTCGTCAGTCGTCAGTATCTCGACAATACCGAGAACATGACACGTTCGTTGCCATGCTATTCACAGACGAATATCAACCTCAGCTATACCCTTCGTCCTACCAAGCACATTGCAGGTTTGAAGGAAGCTGTCTTCGGTGTGAACCTCAACAACATCTTCAATCGCCATTATGCAGCCAGCGGATGGGTGTATAGCTCCATCCTCAACCACGACGGTCATCCTAATGAGAACCGTTATACGCAGATTGGTTTTATCCCAATGGCAGGGTTTAATATGATGGGAAGTGTTGCGGTGAAGTTTTTAAATAGAACAAGACCTAACAACTGGCCCTCCCTTCCCCTCCCCCGAAGGGAGGGGCGTGAAATGTACTATTTGCTTGTAGATTGCTTGTAAAAGGAGTCAATACTCAAGCAGGACAACTTGTTTACACGTAAACTTGTCCACTTGTAAACTCATGTTAATCACAAGGGGTATGCTTGTAGATTGCTTGTAAAAAGACTCAACACTCAAGCAGGACAACTTGTTTACACGTAAACTTATCCACTTGTAATCTCATGTAGGGGTATCACGCATTCTACGCCCCTCCCTTCGGGGAGGGAAGGGAGAGGGCCAATTGGTGGTCCGCTTGGTGGTGCTACGCTATCTTATTTTATCATGACATTAGACATGCTGGGCTGCATCGTCGGCCTAATTTACATCTATCAGGAATACAAAGCGAGTATATGGCTTTGGTTGACGGGTATTATTATGCCTGTCATCTATATGTTTGTCTATTACGAGGCAGGACTGTATGCGGACTTTGGAATGCAGATATACTATACATTGGCAGCTATCTATGGCTTCTTGTATTGGAAGTTCGGAAGGAAGAAAGGGGCGGAGGAGATTCCTATCACACGCTATCCTCGACGGTTGATACTCCCTTCATTGCTTGTCTTCCTCGTCCTATGGGCTGCACTCTATATCCTCCTCATCAAGTTCACAAACTCTACCGTACCAGTATTAGATAGCTTCGGTAATGCACTCAGCTTTATCGGACTGTGGGCGTTAGCAAAGAAATACATCGAACAGTGGTGGATATGGATTGTTGTCGACATCGAATTGGCAGGACTTTATGTATATAAAGAGATTCCTTTCACCGCAGGACTCTATGCTTTCTATGCCGTTATTGCAGTGGCAGGGTACTTTAAGTGGAGAAGAAGCCTCCCCCAACCCCTCCGAAAGGAGGGGAGTGCAAATAGGGAAGACCTCCCCTAAGCACTCCAAAAGAGGGGAATGCCTAACGGAAGAAAGGTTCCTTCAAAGTTCTCCAAAACTACCTTCATAGGCTGAAGGATGAGTTACTGCAATAAATAAAGATATACAACGCATCTCGAAGGAGGGCTTATAACAATATAGAACAGCAACGCAAATGATTATCAATAACAAAAAGAAAAATAAGAACGGACAACACCAACACATTCCCAACGAACACTCCGTTAGGCACTCCCCTCCTTTCGGAGGGGTTGGGGGAGGCTTAGTACCGTCATCCTTGCTGCTGGCGACTTTCCAACCCACGCCCTACCCCTTCACATCCTACGTACTGCAGAGAATCTGATTGTATGTGATGGTGCTTTGAAGGATTTATTGGAATATGATATAGAGCCAACAGCAGTGGTGGGTGATGGCGATTCACTCTCAGAAGAGCTGAAACAACGCTATGCACACATCTATCATCCGATTTCGGAGCAGGAGTTTAACGACCTGACCAAGGCTAGCCTCTTTGCTCGCTCACATCTAAAGATGGACGCATCTACCCATACTCGTCCTCGCTTCTGCTACCTCGGAGCAACTGGCAAGCGTGAAGATCATACTTTAGGCAACATCTCTCTCATGCTCTATTACTATCGTCAGTTGGCTATCGACCCAGTGATGGTAACCGACTATGGATATTTTGTTGCAGCATCAGGTACAACTCGTTTTGATTCATTCCCTGGACAGCAAGTAAGTATCTTCAATGCTACCTGCAAAGAACTAAGTAGCAACGGACTGAAATGGGATATCTATCCATTCACCGAGCTATGGCAGGGAACGCTAAACGAAGCCTTATCGAATGAATTTACAATCCAAGCGGACGGTGATTACTTAATTTACCGTACGCATAAAATATAACAAACCTTTTCTACAAATCAAAATGCCATATCTTCATCTCCGTAGGGGAGATGTCGATATGGCTTTATTTAGATTCTTCCGAAATATGAAGTGATAAACTAAAAGTCGGCGTAATGGACATTTGGTAGGCTGAAAACCTCTCGGGTTTTAGTAATGGACATTTGGTAGGCTGGTTATTCCAGCCTACTTTTTGTATTTATGAATCCATCTATAAACTTCTTCTTGTTAGCTTCATTCAATCCATTATGATTATGTAGTGCTCTTTTAAGTTGTGAGTTAAATCCTTCCAACAGGTTTGTTGTATTAGGTATTTGCATATCCGGATACTCCTCACACGTATAGATCCATGGCAGATGTGTCTTAATAGAACGTCTTGCCGTTCTCAGCCTTCTGTGTGTATAAGTTGTCTTGCCCGAGATTAGGAGAGTTCGTTCGTTTAGGAACTCTTTCCATTTATCACACCATTTATCAAAAGCGGTTATAAACTCTTCTTTTCTCATAGAGAACATCCTTCTCATTAATGCCAACAGTTCAACGCCTGCAGGCAAATGTGGGTTGTTAGTAAGGAGTCTTCTAACTATCTGAAATTGGTGAAATTGACACATTTGTACGGGACAGAAACTTATAGCTTGTAAAAGTCCTACATGCCCATCACACACCACTGCTTTTATCATAGTTCCACGCTCCGTAATATACCGAAGTCCATCAAGATAATCTCTGTTAGTTTCGTTTTTGACAAACTTGCGATAGAGTATTTTGCCTGATGAAGCATCCTGAAACAGCATCACACCAAATGTCTTGGAAAAGTATGTTGTATCCAATATTATTACTGCAGATTTGGGGTAAGTAGCAGTAAAGCTATCTACTACTAAGCTCAACCTACGTCGTATGGTTCGTTCTGAACATTTATAAAGAGTGGATAGATCAGATATCGTTCGATTTGCCGTCAGATAGTCGTTCCATAGAGAAATATTATTTATACGCAGACCACCTTGAAATTGTCTACCACAATCCTTGCAGGAATACATCTGAACAGAACGTCGATGCCCATTCTTTTTAACATTTGAGCTATTACAGAAGATACAGTTTTTTTATTCATAGATTTTCAAATGCTGCAAAGGTAGTAAATAAAAGAATTCCGAGAGGTTTTCAGCCTACCAAATGTCCATTACGCCTAAAAGTCTTATATAATAGGCACACAGAGTCACGGAGGGGACGGAGGTAATGCAATATTACGGAGGTGCCGACGGCACAAAGAGCAACGGAGGTGTAGCGTACAGATTCTTGATAACTATTTTGGGATAAACACTTTGTATATAAATTGCTAATAGAATTGGCAAACAAGCTCCGTCGCTCTATGCACCGACGGTGCTTCCCTGACTTCCATTGCTTTGTTTTAATAATCCTCCGTCCTCTCCGTACCTCCGTGTGACATTTCATCAGAAACCTAACCTTAAGTGGTAAGACTCATCACTCAAAATCCTGAAGCCCCCAATTTATGCCCATGTCATTGACTTTTGTAAGCTATTTTCATACAGCTCAAACACAAAACATGCTCTTTTGCCTTCTTAAAGGCGCCTAATTGACTTGCAAAAGATGCCCTTTTGAACGCTAACTAACGTCCTTTTGGAATGCAATTAAGCACCTCTTACTTACCACTTTATAACTTATTGATTTGCTGTTGGTTACAAAGCTACTTTCGATATGTGTTTTTACCGTTATTTATAGATGTCTTATTTGGATTTTTGTAATAGTTTTTCAAACTCTTTTCTGCAGATTCTCGAGGTGTTTTTCAATATTAGAGGATGATAATAAGACAAATAATTGACTGTCTTAACTATGTTTTTGTTTAATGAGTAACTTCAGTTCTTCCGTTAAAACAATACGAAAAGCACACACATTAAACCACAATCGGTCATTAGACCACAATATGTTTAGCCTCTAATGACCGATTTGGATTTAACGGAAGAACCTATTTTCTCATCCAACTTATGGTAAGAAACAAGGTTTTATTTCACTACAACCTTCACTGACTTACCACCCTGACGCTTCACATAAACACCAGCAACAGGCTTCTCAACCTTCACACCGCTCAATGTGTAGTAAACTGCAGGCGTATTATTTGCTGTCTCTACACTGCTAATCGCTGTTGGATCAACCTTAGTAAATGACACTGTCATCGCAGCAACATCAACGGTAACATCGTATGTAGCCTCCTCTGTGATGTTCCATTTGTTATCATCACCACCAAAGACAATCTTACCCTCGTCTGACAAGTCGCGCAAATAGAACATCTGATCGAAGCCAGCATAAACATTCGTACCAAACTTCAACTCACCAGCCTTCAACTCTGTTCGTGCTGAGAACTTAGCAGGATTAGTCGCATCTGCCTTCATAATCGTACCTTCACCGATACTCCAACCGCCCTTTGTAGCACTACCAATCATCCATAAAGCAGTGTGCTTCAAAGCTGTTGCCTGATAAGCAGCCTTAGTAACAACCACTTTTTCGTAGCCAAGTTACAAACAATATCATAGTTGGCAGACTCAGAAACAAAGAACTTACCATCGGTAGGCTCATCTTCGCTGCTAACCAATGGAGCCTCAACACCCGACTGTAATGTCACGGAACTTGCACCAGCACGGTACTCCAACTTACCCCAATCAAGCTCCGTCAAGAACTTAAACTCCTTGTTTGCATCTAAATGAACAGTTGCCTTGAAGACATCAGCATTCTCATCAGACTTCTGCATAACGGTAGATTGACCAAGATTCCAACCACCCCATGTAGCCTCACCGACGATTACTAAGCGATCAGCAGCTTTTGCAGACAATGCGCCAACAACGAATAAAGCGCAACATAAAATAGATTTTGTAAATGTTTTTAATCCCATAAACTTATATATTAAAAGGTTATTAAAAATCTGATTTATTTCGTAATACAACTCGAAGTCCTTTCTCTTATCAACAAAGATTTAGGGTTTCTTATCTTTCCTTTTCAACTACAATATTACGAAGAAAAAAAGCGAAACTAAAAAGCGAATACAAACTTCCTACGGATATAATATAAATCAATATAAGTCTTTCAATAACCTTTTTAAACATCAAAAGAAATCATAATAAGCTATATATCAGACATATAACAACAAATGAAAACCTACAGAAAAAAAGCACTACTTTATAGAAAAAAATATAAAGTAAGAAATAACATTATAAAACAATAAAGACCTAAAAAAAGAGACGAAAAATAAAAGGAAAAAAACGATTGAGTTAATAGTGATTCACACAGAAATAACAGGCAACCTGATTCCTAATTTGTAGAAACGTACATAATTAGAAACCTTTTCAAATGCTGGTTCTTCCGTTCTTGTAAAGGTAAATCGTTCTTCTTGATCTTGGTCTGGATAGATAATGAGACACTTTATAGGCAGTGCAGTCTCTTCATTCAAGCCTAACTTTTTATAGATTTTACTTAGTCGGGCATAACCACTAACCTCTCTTGCATCGTCCATCGTTATACCACCACCCTGCTTATAACGTGGTTTATATTTCGCATCAATAACGTAGGGTTCAGCCCACTCTGTCGGTTTCAGAAGATAATCAAGTTCTTGATAATGAGCTTTCACATGATATTGAATCTCTCTCTCTTTCCTGCAAAAATCTTCTTAAGCTTACCAAAAACATATAACTCAAAGAGCTTGCTCATATCAATCCAGAACGGAGGCGTGACTATCTGGCTTTTACCAACAAGTGTAATATCATAACTGAAACGCCTTAGCAGCAGTTGTGCATACTCAACAGCCGTGAAGTATTCTTTGAAAACAGGATTTCCCTTAAACGTCTTCATTGCCTTAACACTTATCTCATCGCCCACTCGCTCGAAAGAAGGCTGGACGTATCTTATCTTCTTTTCCAAAGCCTTTGTGTCAAGTGCATGCTTATAAACCTCTAACTGCTTCTTACAAAAAACAAGTGCCTTCTTTAGTATTCTGTTCTCTGGTGAATCAATGTCATATACCTGGTAACGGCAGACATTGTCTGTAATACGTCCCTTTGCAAGGTTTCGTTGAATCGTTCTACTGACAAGGATATGTCCCTTAACCTTATTGTTTAGGTTTTCTTCAATCCTATAGTAACTCTTCTTCAAACCCTTTCTTACGATACGCTGAAGAATATTCAGATACTCTGTAATCAAGAAGATACTCAACAGGTCTTGCTGCTGACTGATGCAGATAGAAGGTTTGTCAAACGAATGGTGAGTAAGTCTTTCAGATGCTCCATGTTATCGGGTTCTGCCAATGCCTCGTTTAACATACGAACATAGTCGATCTCAAAGCCGTCATTCATCTTAGGACTGACTTGCACAGCTAATTCCTCCTCCTTAATCCAGTCTACACCAACGAAATAAGAGCCTGTAGCACAGATGCTATCCGCTTTACGAGATAGCATAAGACAGAGTTCCTTCTCCTCACGCCCTCTTTTAACCCCACGCACAACTTCTGAGCCATCATCCATATAAGGGATGATAGCTTCACACTCAGTTTGCTGGAGATAAGTATTCTCCAACAACTGTTCTTGAAGTTGCACTACTCTCATTACTCGCTTGCTTGCTTATAGAGTTCGTCGATAACATCTTGTGCCTCTGCTGTCAGCACACCATCACGAACATACTCTTCTAAAAGTGGAATAATCTCATAGAGAAGACGATTGATCGTATTATCTTCACCCTCCTCATCCTGCATCAGGAAGTAACTATGACCAATCCAAACATCTTCTGGCTTATATTCTTCAGACAAGGTATCTGCTGGTTCGAGTTTCAGAGTCTGGTCCCAACCACTCTCTTTATACTCATCAAAGTTCTTAACAAACAGACTACTAACCAACTCAAACAGTTCCTCATTGAATCCTTCTACTTCTAAGCCAAATGGCTTCTCTGCGATAAAGGCAAAACGTCGTCTGATAGCATAATCAAGCGAACCCAAAGAGCGGTCGGCAGTATTCATAGTTGCAATCAGATAGACATTGTTTGGGATATGAAAACCTTTCTTAGAGTAAGGCAGCACCACACTTTCAGCATTAATACGTCCCTTACGCTTGTCTGCTTCGAGCAGTGTTATCAGTTCGCCAAACACCTTCGACACGTTTCCACGATTCAACTCATCAATAACCATCACATAGGCTTTGTCGTTCTCCTCCATCTTAGAGGAAGTATCGTACTTCTCAAGAATTGATTTTACATTGTCAAGCGTGATAGAATTCAGACGATAGACCGTTCCTAAGGTCATTGTCTTACCATCATTCATCTCTACAATATTCTCATTGATGTTCTTTACAAGCCAGTTAACACGTCTAACACGCTTATAGTTAGGGAATTTATCCTCAAACTCATAATCACCAACAACAACGCCAATCGCATCAATCGTCTGACTTGAATAACAAGACATAACGATATCGCCTATCTTCATCTTATTGATATAAGCATCTAATATCTGCTTGCCTTCACCATTATAAACACTCCAGTCTGTCTCATCTGAGATAACTGGACCATAACCATCCCACCCGATACGAATATAGCTATTCTTCATACAGTCGCTTCGTACTGGATTATCGCCCGTGCCTGCAAGCGATACCTTCCAGACAACAGCATTATCGGCGATACCCACCTGCTTGTCCTTAACCACAGGGCGTTCTGCCTCTTCACACAACTTCTTGAAGATTCCGCTTTCAATCTCGTAGGTTACTTGACTATTCTCGTTGACAACAGGGCGTAATCCCTCAATCCAATCCTCATAGTCTAAGGACTGATGAAAGGTAGTAAAGGCAATACGCTTTTCCGTTTTAAGCTGATTGTATCTGCTTACTATCTCCTCCCTACTCGGTTCTGCAGCCATAAACGCCGGATCACAAAGACGAACAGCAAGCTCTGGTACGTCATAAGTCTTACCAGTACCCGGCGCACCATATAACACTATGTTCTTACGTCGCTCCCATGTACGGACAACATCATCATACCATGTTAGTTCTGCCTCATCTAATGTTCCATTGTTCGCATTTGCAGAAAGTTCATAGAATGTTTTTTCCTTTATAACACCTTTCTTCATTTTCGCCTTTATATCATTAAGTATACTCATATACTCTGAATATTCTGGAGCTTTATTTGGTAATATAACACCATAATGTTCTTTCAAATATGCTCTATTCGTACTGTCAAAAGCCAAGAAATCTTCTGGACGAATCCAGAACAAAGCCATTGTTATATTTACACGTATAATATATTGCCTTATGACTATATTATATTCGTCTTCGAAGTTCTCTTTCTTAACTACTTTTACAAACAAACTCCAAAGATTATCAATATCATCATCTTCACGATCCCTTCTAAACCAAAGAAATGAGACTTCTGATTATTAAGGATAGGAATACCTACAAAGTCTTCTGGAACATTAGCTGACATATTCAGAAGATCCTTAAATAATTCTGCAGAGCGGATTCTATTTTCTTTTTTAACACCTCGATTGAATATTCCGAAAGTAGTAAACGGATCAATGTCTGTGAATAAATCATCCTTACCACCTTCGTCGTGAAGGTAGTCCGCTAAGAGAGTTGCTCTATTATTATATATTAGTTTAAGCAGTTTCTTCCTATCCGTTTGAAACTGAAGAAGTTTTTCTGCAAACTCCTTGTAGAAAGGAATCCAAGTAAAATTCATATTTGTTTCAATTTACTGTTATATTTTCATTCATACATATGCATCAGAAAAAATCTGTACATCAATCATCAGATTTATATCCAATACAGCACCTTGTCTGATTAAGCAGATATTTCTTTATCTACTTCTACAACAAAGTCTTTATCACAATCTCATACAAGAAGATAGATATGCAAAGTAAACACTATAACCTATGGTACATCCCAAATAGGCTAATAAAGTCTGCCTCAATTACAACACTTCTCACAAACTTACTTTTATTTTCATTTGCTGTCATTTTAACATTTGCGTAGAGTTAATTGTAAATCAACAAGTTAAACACTCACAGCCGATGACAGAAGTGACAGGAAAGTTTGTTTTGAAGTGCCGAACTACAAATATAGCGACTTTGTTTGACATATCGTTATTTTATGTTTACAAATTTTATTTTATATCAAACCTCACAGGGATATCGCGCATTCTACTCCCCTCCCTTGGGGGAGGGGCAAGGGAGGGGCTGCTTGTTATGTGTTATTTTTTATTTTTTATCCACCATTTCACAGCAGCATTCATAATCTCATTCATACCATCGAAAATCTCATCGATATTACTTTGTTTTAATTCACCGTTGCCTTCTCCACCTGCATGCTTGAGAATAAAGGTTTTATCATGGGGAGAATAACCGCAAAGAGAACGGCTTTTAATCACATTTAAATCGTCTTCAAAGCGGTCAGGCGTGGTATCAATCACCTGAACATTCAGGCGAGGCCATGTAGAGCATTCAATCAACTTAAATAGTTTTCCGTCCACCTCGTGAACAGAATAATGGAAATCATAGGTCTTCATTGCTTAATTACTCATTTTGTTGGGTCTTCTGAAACTTGGAATCATAAGGCTGTCCGCCTAAATTTTGAACTCTGGCGGAATGTCACACAGAGAAAAGGAGTGTACAGAGGCTTATTGCATACAAGGCAATGGAAGTCACAGAGGCACCGTCGGTGCGTGGAGAAACGGAGGTTATTTGCCAGTTTTATTAGAGATTTTATGCCCAAAGCATTTACCCCAAAACTTATCAGGAATCTGTACGCTTCATCTCCGTCGCTCATTGTGCCACTGGCATCGCCTACAGGCGTTTTTGCCTTTCTAGAAGTGGTGTAGTACTGAAATGCGTTTTGTAAAGTCTATTTACCGTAGCTTTCAATCATTACACCCAGCTTTTTAAACCCAAATCAATTGTAAGACCACTAATCACACAATTGATGTTGCTTACATTTCATCCAGTTCATCTTTTGTTGGCTTGTCGGCATCTTGCCTATGATATTGTTTGAGCGTAGTGCACCACATTTTCAATAACAACATCGGCAATGTGTCCAGCAATACACAAAATCAAAACAACTCTACCCACTGTTTTTGGGTAAAAAAGACATAATACCTAGTACGAAAACTTCACCCCAAGAAACAAACTGCGGGGTTGAGTAGGTCCGTAAACATAGTCGGAGGCACGCGAAGCCCCTTTATCCAAATCCTTTTGGTAAGCATCGAGCATGTTTTGCACCCCCGCACTAGCCTCCAATTTCACCTGCTTAGTTATGTAGAAATTATAGGCAAGCTTCAGGTTAAGCGTGAGAAACGCGGGAGTGTGCTCAATGATAGCAAAGTCGTTGGTGCGCTCGCTCCCCCCTTTGGGGTGGCCAACATACATTCTACCCGTGTAAACGCCCGATAACGATAGGGCAAAATCGATGGTGGGATGCACAGTGAGGGTGAAATATCCGTAGGTGTTGGGCGTTCGCAGCAGACGTTTAGTGGTTTTAAACTCGGGAGCAGCATCGTCGTCCCATTCTTCGGGCGTGCGATAACGGCTGCTTTGCCAAGTAAAACCAGCTTGCAATTGCGCCCACGACGAGAGCGAAGCCTTGCCCTCGAGGTTAATTCCATACACCGTTGCACCGTTAGAATTGAAGCGTTCTTCAACACGTGCGCCATCAATAATCACATCATCAGCCAGTTTGCGTGTAGCAAACATGTTGTTAAGGCGTGTGTAAAAGCCCTCAATAAGAACGTTGGTTTGTACTGTTCCAAAACTTTTATAGAGGTCGGCCGATGCACTAAAGCTGTGCGAACGTTCCTCTTTCAAATCCTTAGCCAACGCAATTTTCACACGGTCGCCATCAGCAATACGCGTATGAAGGTCTTCATCAAAAGCCTGTGGGGCTCTAAATCCGCCAGCGTAAGTAAGTCGGAAATTGGTGTTGGGCGTGGGATTGTAGCGCAGATTAACGCGCGGACTAAAGATAAGATGCGAGATAAGGTTGTGTTTGTCTAGTCGTCCGCCCAGAAGCAAGCCCCAATGGTTGTTTTTCCATTCGTTTTGAGCAAAGAAGCTACCAATATTCACGCGCTGTTCCATCACGCTGTTGTAGCCCAGAGAGTGGTCTTTAATGCGGTCGTAGCTATATTCGGCCCCCACAACAAGACTCGAAGGCATGAACCACAGACGGTCGAAATTGTGCACATATTGCGCACCAGCTATGTAATTGATGTTATGCGTAAGGTTATAGGCTCGTTGTGCTTTGTCGTAGGCTTGCGCATCGGCCAGCGTTTGTTGTTGGTTGGCGGGCAGCGTGGCGGCATCGTCTTCGCTCATATCGAGGTTAAGTCCCAGTTTATAGGCTTCGTTCAAGGCCTTAAGTCCATCGGCAGCGGTGGCCAGTTCGCCCAGTCCGCCGTAATAACTCTTACGGTCAACGTTTTGAAACGAGGCATAAGCACTGAAATGTCCCTTACCATTAAGGCTAAAGAGGTCGTAGCCCAAACTTCCGCCGTTGATGGTATGTTCGATTTGTTCGGCAATATTGGCCTCGTGAGCAGGCAAGTAAAGTTTGTTTCCGCCACGTCTATACTCCTTCAAGCCATGGTATTTAAGGGTTATTTTGGAGTAATCGGTGAGTCGGAAGAAAGAGCTAAGCCCCACAGTTTTTATTATCTAGCGTGGGAAGGTCGGTGTAACCATCGCCATCGCGGTCGTAAGCAGCGCGGTGTCGGCTTTTGTCCATAGAGATAAAAAAACCAGCTCTATTATTGGTTGTAACAACCGATAGGTTGCCCGTGGTGTTGTTGTCGAAAGCAGTAGAGCCATTTGTTGCGCCTGTGATGGTGTGCGCCACATCGGCCGAATTTTCGCTAGGGTTCTTTGGTAATGATGTTGATGGTGCCACCAATGGCCGAAGCACCGAAGAGCGCCGAGCCACCACCGCGAACAATTTCAACACGTTGCACCATGTTAGAGGGTATCTGTTCGAGTCCATAAACACCTTGAAGGGCCGTGAAAACGGGTCGCGAGTCGATTAATATTTGCGAATAATGACCATCAAGCCCATTGATGCGCACCTGCGAGAATCCGCAATTGGTGCAATTATCTTCGGTTCGCACGCCCGGTTGGAAGTTTAAACCCTGCACCAAGGTTGTAGAATGGGTAGACTCGAGCAACTTCGTGTCCAGAACATTCACAACCACAGGCGACTCACGTCTAAGTGTTTGACTACGATTGGCCGACACAACAACCTCGTCAAGCGCAATTTCGTCGGGTTTGAGCATCACATTCAGCTCATGGGTATTATTTTTTTGCGTTGTCACCTCGTGTTTGTAAGCCCTATAACCAGCCGAGCGCACTTCCACAATCACCTTTCCCACAGGCAGATTTCGCAGCATAAAATAGCCATCGGCATCGGTGGTGGTAGTGATAACTGTACCCAAAACCAGCACGCTCGCGTGCGAAAGAGGATGTTGTGTTTTACTATCCACAACGCGTCCCCTTAATGTTGGCTTCGGTATTAACTTTCACTTCGTTCTCGTGCCTTGCGTAAGTGGGCAGCGAAAAGAACGAACGTAGCAGCGAAAACAAACGCCGATTTACATAAAATCTGTTTTACGGTTCTTTTCTTTATCATTTTAAATTGTTTTAAATTCAGGCATGTTCTGTAAATCTTTGATATAGTCACAGCACGCCCCATAGGGCTTTTTGTGACCTTATCAATGATTCTAGAGCTCGCCTTTGATTTGTTAATGCAAAGGTAGGATGTTGTAAGGAATAGTGCAATACCTAGAAGTAGGGAAAAAGCCTCACCCCTCTGCCCCTCTCCAAAGGGGAGAGGGGGTGGTATGCTTGATGTCTTTCGTAGTTGTTACGCCAGTTCGGGATAAGGATTTGCTTAGAAAAGTGGTTCTTCCGAAATATGGAGTGATAGACTAAAACTCTTATATAATAGGCACACGGAGTCACTGAGGGAACGGAGGTAAACGCAATGTCACGGAGGTGCCGACGGCACAAAGAGCGACGGAGGTGTAGCGTACAGATTCTTGATAACTATTTGGGGATAAACGCTTTGTATATAAATTGCTAATAGAATTGGCAAACAAGCTCCGTCGCTCTATGCACCGACGGTGCCTCCGTGACTTCCATTGCTTTTTTTTAATAATCCTCTGTCCTCTCCTTTTCTCCGTGTGACCTTTCGTCAGAGAACTAAGTTTGGACAAATCTTTATCACTCCAAATTCCGGAAGAACCTTTTTTATTACGTTTAATGCCAAACAGTCCTACCCAAAATGAACAATTTTAAATGGGTATCCTTAACCATCTCCAAAACCACTCCAGACAACAAATGTAATTATTTTTCACATCCTCGTTTTGAAAAGATGCTCTTTTGACTTCGAAAAGATGCCCAATTGGCTTGCAAAAGATGCCCTTTTGGATGCTAACTAACGCCCTTTTCATGCCTAAGTAAGCACCTAATTAGAAAGCGGTCTTGTAAGTTCTTGACTTTATGTAAGTTACAAAGACATCACGATCAGTACTTTTTGGAGTTTTTAAGGGAGTTTTTTACGCTTGCTTTGTAATAATTTTTCAAAGTAAGGGGAAGGTTGTTTTCAGGTGAGGGATTAAGGTTTAAGGCAATTAAAAAAGCCTGCCACGACCATGCGACAGACTTTCAAACTAATACCTTATGCTTTTAACTTAAAAGAGTTTCAATACTTGCGATTTCAGCATAGAATCCCTTGTCAACTTTCAGTCGGTCTTCAATCTTTGAACAACTGTGGATTACGGTGCTGTGGTCACGATTACCCACCAACTTTCCGATACGACTTGCAGGCATCTTCGTATATTTCTGTGCCATATACATGCTCACTTGGCGTGCCATCACAATGTCTTTCTTGCGAGAACGAGAGTTGACTGCCGACATCGTAACATTATAATGTGAGCAAACCTTGTCCATGATATCGTCAATTGTCAGCGGTTCGTCGTCAATTTTTACTGCACGTTTGATAACACGCTCAGCCAATCGCATATCAATATTACTATTATAAACGACACTGTAAGCGAGGAGTGAGTTGATAACACCTTGAAGGTCACGTACACTACCATTAGCAGTTTCGGCGATGAAGCGCACTACATCCTCTGGAATGTTAAGACCATCACGCTTAATCTTGCTATGGAGAATATCCACACAAAGCTGTACGTTTGGCTTTTCCAACTCTGCGATCAAACCACATGAGAAACGTGTCAGCAAGCGGTCGTTCATACCCTTTAGATCTACTGGTGGGCGGTCGCTCGCTAAGATGATACGTTTTCCGTTACGGAAAAGGTGGTTGAAAATATGGAAGAAGGTATCCTGTGTCTTTGTTGCAGTAACCCATTCCTGGATATCATCAACAATGAGAATATCAATTGTCTGATAGAAGTTGATAAAATCGTTGGTAGTATTCTGTCGTACAGAATCGGTGTACTGTACTTGGAACAGACGTGCAGACACGTATAACACACGCTTTTGTGGATAAAGCTGCTTTGCTTTTAATCCGATAGCATTCACAAGGTGAGTCTTTCCACAGCCCGATGGTCCATAGATAAACATTGGGTTAAACTGTGTTGTGTTAGGGTGTTCTGCGATAGAAAGACCGATAGAACGAGGGAGTTTGTTGCTGTCGCCTTCAACATAGTTGCTGAATGACTTATGAGGGTCAAGCTGCGAATCGAGGTCCTGTGGCACTGTATCCAGTACGGTTGGGCTCTGATTAGCGCGAGCAGTAGGACGCTGTGACGAGATATCTTCTATGGTGTCCTGCTCTAAGTCTTGTGACAAGTGATTCTCTTGGTCAACCATTACACGATACGTCAGCTGTACGCCTTGTCCGAAGACACGCGTCAAGACCTTACGTAGCAAGTCTACGTAATGACCTTCCAAATACTCATATACGAATTGGCTTGGGACCTGAACTAACAATGTCTTTGATGCTGGCTTGTACGACTGTAAAACAATCGGACGAAACCAGGTGTCAAATTGCTGCTCGGTCACATTCTCCTTTATGAGCTGGAGGCAACTATCCCAAAGATTTTTAGGACTGACGTTCATAATTGGTTATCTATAATATCTATGTCTTTCTCGAAATAGTGGCTTGCCGACTATCTCTGATTAATTTCGATAGTGCAAAGATAGCAATTTATTTATAAAGAGAACTATTTGTAAGATAATGTCCTAAAGACGTGAAAGTTTGTAAATCGTTATATCTGTGGAGGTTGCGTCATCTTTCTTACGAACCACTCATTTTGCGTAGTTGTGTAATTGTAAGTATTTGAAAAACAATAAGTTTCACCCATCTTACACCCTTTATGACGCTGAGAGTGAAACAAACGCAGGGAAAGCGCAAAGAAGCTGATATTCAAACGGCTTCAAAACACTTTCCCTGCGTGTGAAACATTGATAATATTATTTAGACTATATTTAAATTACTTGTCTTTTCTACCAAAGAGAGAGAAATGAACATAACGCTTTGGATGTGCTTAAGATTTGTCAAAAGACTATCTGCTGAGCGCATCGTGCTATTAAGATTATTGTACAAAGAGGCGTCGTTAAGCATCAAGCCCATTGTACCCTCGTTGCTATTCAGCTTAGCTGTGAGCGAGTTCATATTGTCTAAAGTTGCGTTCACCTTAGCCATCGTAGCCTCAACATCAAGTCCGTTCACCTTATTATTAAGGTTAGACATCATCGTATTTGCGCCACGGATAGCCCCACGAGCCTCTGTAACGCCTCTGTTTGCGTTTACCATCATGCCGTTGGCATTGTCCATCACCCTACCAGCCTTTGCAGCCACAACAGGCAAAGAACCATTAACCTGTGCAAGCAAGGTGTTAAGCTCACGGGTAGAAGTAGTAAGATTGGCTGTAATCTTGTCTATATTGTGTACCGAACTCTGAAGAGCTGGGTCGGCAAGGAGTGTATTTACGCTTCCAAGGATGCTATCCAACTTTGGCAACATCTTCTGGATAGAAGGCACCATACTCTTCAAGTCGCCTAAAGTACCATCATTAATAACACCGTCAATCCATCCGTTAGACTCCAAGAACTTCGTGCTTTTGCCAAACTGTAGTACGACCTTCACGTTACCCATGATGTCACTAACAATCTCAGCGGTAGTACCCTCTGGGATTCTCAATGTCTTTTCAACATCGATATCGACTGTGATTGACTCGCCTAACTTATCATAGTCGTAATCAATATTCCTAACGATACCCACCTTAAAACCGCGAGCATAGACAGGAGTTGATGTAGACAAGCCCGTGATATCGTTGAACTTAATCTTGTAATGTGCGTCATTCGAGAAGAGGGAAATACCTCTTAGGAACTGTATTCCAAAGAATAACACAACGATAGCAAGTATAGCAACGATGGCAATCCTTACTTGTGGTGTGAAAACTTTCTTCATATCCGTTTTGTTTACTTATTCTTTTTATTCTTGAGAAACTCTGCTATTGCTTGGTTGACATCCATACGTGTACCGTTTTTGTAGGCAATAATAAAAGCTTGTGGGAAGTCTTTCAAGAGCTTTCCACGCAATCGTGAGATGTCGTTATAATTCGTACTGGAGCCTATACAATACTTATAAAAGTTGCCTTCTTGAACACAATCAATGTTTGTATGCCCACGGAAGAGTTCACTACCCGACCGCAACTGACGGTTAGAAGCCAACACTTGCACCTTAAAGACAGGTACGCTCTTGCCGTTTCAGCCTCTGAATCATTACAAGGGAGCAACTCTCGAATCGCATCTGAGATTCTCTTCTTTGCCTCTTGTACCTTATTCATAGGGCGAGCTGGGGGTGCTGGGGTGGAAGAACGTGGCTGCTCTACGGGTACTGTAGAACGAGAACGCTGCACTGGAGCCACAGAACGGGAACGCTCTATTGGCGTAACAGGATGCGGTTTAGTTGTTGGGGCAGTTGGGACAACGCGATCTATCACTATTCGCTTATTCTCAACAGGGCGGTAAGGCACCACGATACGTGTGTCATAGGCATTCTTGTATTGTACAAAAGCATTGTAAATACCCTTTGCCATAGCATCTATACCCGCTGGAGAGTTCAGATATTCCTCCTCATCAGCTGCCGTAATGAAGCCTAACTCTATCAAGCAACTTGGCATATAACTCTCTCTCAACACGAGGAAACCTGCCTGATGAACACCTTTATCAATACGTCCTGCAGACGAACAAACAGAGTTCTGTATCATTCGAGCTAACTCAACACTCCGCTCCATGTTCGCATTCTGCATGAATTCAAACATGATATAACTCTCTGAGGAGTTTGGGTCAAAACCCTGATAGGTCTGCTGATAGCCTTTCTCCATTGAGATTACGCCATTCTCTCGCATAGCCACATCGAGGTTAGCCTTCGCACGGTGCATACCTAAGGTGTACACCTGGAATCCTTTTACATAACGCCCTGATGCCACAGAGTTCGTATGTACGGATATAAAAAGGTCTGCCTTAGCCTTATTGGCGATGTCTGCACGTTGATGCAAAGGGATAAACACGTCGGTCTTACGGGTATAAATCACATTGACATCTGGCAGATTCCTCTCAACATAACGACCAAAAGCCAAGGCTATATTCAAGTTGATGTCCTTCTCCTTTGATATTGCACCTATCGCACCAGCGTCATGACCACCATGACCAGGGTCAATAACAAGTGTGAACCGTCCGTCTGCAGCCCATGACAGGCTTACCGACAAGACCAAGAAAACAAGGAGAAGCGATATTTTCTTAAACATACTTAACTATTTAAAGGGCAAAGATACGGCTTTTCGTTGGGAAACCAAGGCTCTAAACCTCGGTTTTATCATTTATTAAGTGTAATTCCACGCCTGCCCCATCACTGTCAGCACCCATTGGAGGATTAAGTTTCACGATTTTTAAGTCGATACTACTTAGCATTGGGAAAGCCGCACACAATGCCTCGACAATGGACCCAGCGACAGATTCTAACAGGCGAGCGGGTTGTTTCATGACTTCTCTTACGACGTTAAAAGCCTCTGCATAGTTCAACGTGTCAGCAACATCATCGCTCTTCATTGCCGTTGCAAACGGATAGCTAACCGTAGGTCGAGAACGTACTCATTACCGACCACACGCTCCTGCTCCCCTACTCCGATACGAGCATGGAAGTGAAGACCTTGCAGAAGTATATAACTTGTCATTAATTTCATCATTCTTTGAGAGAAGTGAGGGCAAGACGAGCTGCCTGCCCTCTGTCTTAATCCAAGACTGTCATTAGTCTACAATAGGTATATATATGGTTTTCTAATGACCGAAATGGAACTTAATTGAACTTTACTGTTAACTGCTTAGCCACAACGTGAGGCACCACAGTTGGTACAAATCAGACAACCTTCTTGATAAACAAGGGTCTCTTGGCCACAGACTGGACATTTCAAGCCTGACGCACTCGTACCATCAACAACATACTTCTTCAATGCGCGTTCAACACCATTCTTCCATGTATTGATGCTTTCATTCTTCAACTGCAGCGAACCAACGAGCTTGATGACGTGATCGATTGGCATACGATAACGCAATACGCCTGAAATCAGCTTTGCATAGTTCCAATACTCTGGGTTGAACTTCTCTGACAAGCCTTCAACGGTGGTCTTATAACCACGCTTATTCTCAAACTGGAAGTCGTAACGATGACTGCCGTCTTCAGCTGTTTGCTTGATAATCTTACCCTTGGTTACGCTCTTTGGAAGGGCAATACCCTCCTCATCGTCCTGCAAACCAGTAAAGATTTCGTAAGGATAACCCTCTAACAGACCAACGAAAGCCACCCATTTTTCTTTGTTGTTTTGGAAGCGTACGACGTCACACTCCAATTCTTTTGGACGAACTTCAATTACATTTGGATGATTACAGATATGCTCATGATGTTCCTCAGCTGAGTTAAGGTCTTTTACCTTCTCCTCATCAGCAGGCTTTCGTCCTTTGTCTTGTCCTTCTTCGATACCGAAATCATCACACCCGAGCGGCTTCCGTCACGATAGATAGTACAACCCTTGCAACCACTACGCCATGCCTCAACATAGAGTTTATTCACTAACTCCTCATCAACCTGATTTGGAAGGTTCACAGTCACAGAGATTGAGTGGTCAACCCACTTCTGAATCTCGCCCTGCATACGTACCTTCATCAACCAATCGACATCGTTTGCGGTAGCTTTATAATAAGGAGAGCGCTTCACAAGTTCGTCAATCTCTTCCTGGCTGTACTTCTTCCGCGTATCGATTCCGTTCACCTCCATCCATGTCAAGAACTTACGGTGGTAAACAATGTACTCTTCAAAAGAATCACCTACCTCATCAACGAAGTCTACATGTACATCCGTATCGTTTGGATTGACCTTACGGCGACGCTTATATACAGGCATAAAGACAGGTTCAATACCCGATGTTGTCTGTGTCATGAGCGAGGTTGTACCCGTAGGAGCAATCGTCAGACAGGCAATATTTCTACGCCCATACTTCTTCATATCCTCGTAGAGCTGTCCGTCAGCCTCCTTCAAACGAAGGATAAACGGATTCTTCTCCTCACGCTTAGCATCGTATATCTCAAACGCACCACGCTCCTGTGCCATTGTCACCGATGAACGGTAAGCATTCAGCGCCAATGTGCGATGAATATCAACAGAGAAGTCGGTTGCTTCCTGTGTTCCATAACGCAAGCCCATAGCTGCTATCATATCGCCCTCAGCGGTGATTCCCACACCTGTACGACGACCCTGACAGCTCTTTTTCTTAATCTTCTCCCAAAGATGATACTCTGCACTCTTCACCTCATCCACCTGAGGATCGGTCTTTATCTTCGACATGATGAGATCGATTTTCTCCATCTCAAGCTCGATGATGTCGTCCATCAATCGCTGTGCGAGCTGTGCATGACGCTTAAACAATTCCATATCAAAGCGTGCATGGTCTGTGAATGGGTCGATAACGTATGAATAGAGATTCAACGAAAGGAGTCGACAACTATCGTATGGACAGAGTGGAATCTCACCACATGGGTTCGTTGAAACGGTCTGGAAACCAAGGTCTGCATAACAATCAGGAATACTCTCTCGGATAATTGTATCCCAAAACAGTACGCCCGGCTCGGCACTCTTCCATGCGTTATGTACAATCTTTTCCCACAATGCCTTAGCAGAAATCTCCTTCGTTACGCTTGGCTTGCTGCTATTGGTAGGGAACTGCTGTACGTATGTCTTATCTTCAACGACTGCCTGCATGAACTCATCGGTAATCTTCACCGACACATTAGCACCGGTCACCTTACCTTCTTCCATCTTGGCATCGATAAACGCCTCTGAATCTGGGTGCTTAATACTTACAGAAAGCATCAAGGCACCACGACGACCATCCTGCGCTACCTCACGAGTACTGTTTGAATAACGCTCCATGAAAGGAACAAGACCCGTTGAAGTCAGGGCAGAGTTGTTCACTGGTGAGCCTTTCGGACGGATATGAGTCAAGTCATGTCCTACTCCACCACGACGCTTCATCAGCTGCACCTGCTCTTCGTCAATACGCATAATGGCACCATAAGAATCGGCATTACCGTCCAAACCAATTACGAAACAGTTGGAAAGGGATGCTACCTGATAGCTATTACCGATACCCGTCATCGGACTACCAGCAGGGATAATATATCTGAAATGGTCCAAGAGGTCGAAAACCTCCTGTGCAGTCAAAGGGTTCTTATATTTGTTTTCAATACGAGCTATCTCGTTAGCAATGCGCCAATGCATCTGTTCTGGCGACTTCTCATAGATATTTCCGAAGCTATCCTTCATCGCATACTTGTTGACCCACACACGGGCAGCAAGTTCGTCTCCACCGAAATAAGCTAAAGATGCTTGAAAAGCTTCATCGAATGAGTAAGTTTGTTTGGTTTCCATTATTGTCGTTTTAGAAAATACTTCGACTGCGAAGTTACGAATTGTTTTCCAAAATAGAAAACATTTACTTAACTTTGTAACATCAAAATTATCTAAAATGAAAACTATTCATACAAGAAAGACGATAAGAAAATACACCAACAAGGATGTATCGGAAGATTTGTTGAAAACTCTATTAGAGAAGGCTGAGCGTACGCCAACAATGGGAAACCTGCAGCTTTACTCGGTTGTCATCACTCGCAACGAGGAAAAGAAGGCACAATTAGCACCTGCTCATTTCAACCAACCGATGGTTATGGGCGCACCTGTGGTCCTCACCTTCTGCGCTGACTTCCGTCGTACTACGCTCTGGGCGGAGAACCGTAAGGCAACTCCGGGTTACGACAACTTCCTTTCTTTCCTCAATGCTGCCACCGATGCGCTGCTTTATTGTCAGACTTTCTGCAACCTTGCAGAGGAAGAGGGCTTAGGTACTTGTTTCTTAGGTACGACCATTTACAACCCCAAAGCTATCATAGAAGTCCTACAACTGCCTCGCTTAGTGATGCCTGTTGCCACTATCACACTCGGTTGGCCTGCTGAAGACCCAGCCCTCACTGACCGCCTTCCTATCGACAGTATCATCCACCACGAGACTTACGAAGACTATACCCCCGACCGTATCGATGCTTTCTATACACCAAAGGAGCAGTTAGAGGAAAACAAACACTTTGTGGAAATCAACAACAAAGAAACCCTCGCACAGGTCTTCACCGACCTCAGATATACAAAAGAGGCGAATGAAGCAATATCAAAGGCGTTGTTAGAAACGATGAAGGGGCAGTGGTAAAAAACAGCCTCACCCCCAACCCCTCTCCGAATGGAGAGGGGAGTGATATGCGTGATATCCCTATTTCTTAGGTAAAGTTTTTCTATTATTTATAAGCAAACTATTTCCTACACTCCCCTTATCTGCAGGAGAGGGGGTTGGGGGGGTGAGGCATATTGGGATTGTTTTACAGTCATTCTCGAACGAATTGTTTGTAACAAATCTCCTTTTCTACCATTTTCATTGATGGTGCAAAGCCTCCGCACGTCGTGTGCGGAGGCTTTGCACGTTATGTGCGGGGCGTTAGTACTATCGTAGAAGATGATAAAAACCTCACCCCCAGCCCCCTCTCCGAGAAAGAGAGGAGGCTGTTGGAAACGGTTTGCTTAAGTAATCAAGTAATGATGAGCAAAAACATTTGTGAACCACAAGGGGTATCACGGTAATTACGCCCCTCTCCATTCGGAGAGGGGTTGGGGGTGAGGCTTTCTTTTTCCCTCCATTTCCTTTTGCTCTCAATATTTTTTTATATATTTGCACCATATTATAATCTATCTATTACACAACCTAAACATTTTAAATTATGGAACACATCCCACAAGTTTTTTGGCTCATTCCCATTGCATCTGTATGCGCACTGGGTATGGCATGGTACTTCTTTAAGTCTATGATGAAAGCGGAGGAAGGTACTCCCCGCATGGTTGAGATTGCAGAATACGTGCGCCGTGGTGCTATGGCGTATCTGAAACAGCAATACAAAGTCGTATTGATCGTTTTTGTTGTCCTTGCGATCGTCTTCGCCATCATGGCTTATGGCTTCAATGCACAGAATGAATGGGTACCCTTTGCCTTCCTGACTGGTGGTTTCTTCTCTGGCCTTGCGGGTTTCTTCGGTATGAAAACGGCTACCTATGCCAGTGCGAGAACAGCCAATGCAGCACGCAACGGACTCAACGATGGACTCAAAATTGCCTTCCGTTCAGGTGCAGTCATGGGACTCGTTGTCGTAGGATTAGGCTTGTTAGACATAGCCATTTGGTTCATTGTCCTCACTTGGTTCTATTCTGATAAGATGACAACGAGCGAAATGCTTATCACCATCACTACAACGATGTTGACCTTCGGTATGGGTGCTTCCACACAGGCTTTGTTTGCTCGTGTGGGTGGTGGTATCTATACAAAGGCTGCCGACGTAGGTGCTGACCTTGTGGGTAAGGTGGAAGCTAACATCCCTGAAGACGACCCACGCAACCCTGCAACGATTGCCGACAACGTGGGCGACAACGTGGGTGACGTGGCTGGTATGGGTGCCGACCTCTACGAGAGCTACTGTGGTTCGATTCTTTCTACGGCTGCCTTGGGTGCTACTGCCTTTGCTGCCTCATCAGGTGATATGCAACTGAAGGCTGTCATCGCACCAATGCTCATCGCTGCCGTCGGTGTTTTCCTTAGTTTATTCGGTATTTTCCTCGTAAGAACGAAGGAGGGAGCCACGATGAAAGACCTTCTCCACGCCTTAGGATTGGGCACGAACACGGCTGCTGTACTCATTGCTGCTGTTAGTTTCCTCATTCTCTACCTCTTAGGATTAGAGAACTGGCTCGGTGTTAGCTTCTCTGTGATTGCTGGTTTGGCAGCCGGTGTTATCATCGGACAGGCAACGGAGTACTATACTTCCCAGAGTTACATGCCTACAAAGGCGATTTCTGAGGCAAGTCATACAGGTGCTGCAACTGTTATTATAAAAGGTATTGGTACGGGTATGATTTCTACTTGCGTCCCTGTCCTTTCTATTTCAGTGGCTATCATGCTGAGTTATCTCTGTGCCAACGGCTTTGACATGTCAATGTCAGCACTCTCTATTCAGCACGGACTCTATGGTATCGGTATCGCTGCGGTCGGTATGCTCTCAACCTTGGGTATCACCTTGGCAACAGATGCCTACGGACCGATTGCCGACAATGCTGGCGGAAACGCTGAGATGAGCGAGTTAGGAGCGGAGGTGCGCCAGCGTACTGATGCCCTTGATGCCTTGGGTAATACGACTGCTGCTACGGGTAAGGGCTTTGCTATTGGTTCGGCTGCACTGACAGCATTGGCGTTGTTGGCTTCTTATATCGAAGAAATCAAGATTGCCATGGCTCGTGTCGGTACACAAATGACCAACGTTGCAGGCGAAACCATTGATGCCACAAAGGCTACTATCCCAGACTTCATGAACTTCTTCCAAGTGAACCTGATGAATCCAAAGGTACTTGTCGGTGCGTTTATCGGTGCTATGGCAGCCTTCCTTTTCTGCGGATTGACAATGGGCGCCGTTGGTAGAGCAGCTGGAAAGATGGTGGAAGAGGTGCGTCGCCAGTTCCGTGAGATTAAGGGAATATTAGAAGGAACAGGCACACCAGACTATGGACGATGCGTAGAAATCAGTACTCAGAGTGCGCAACACGAGATGATTATCCCATCGCTTTTAGCCATCATCATCCCCGTTGTCGTCGGTCTTTTACTCGGAGTGGCAGGTGTATTAGGCTTGTTAGTAGGCGGTTTGGCAGCCGGCTTCACCCTTGCCGTCTTCATGTCGAATGCAGGTGGTGCGTGGGACAATGCGAAGAAGTATGTCGAGGAGGGCAACTTCGGTGGTAAAGGTTCTGACGCTCACAAGGCAACTATCGTCGGTGACACCGTTGGCGACCCATTCAAAGACACTTCTGGTCCATCGCTCAACATCCTTATCAAACTCATGAGTATGGTCAGCATCGTCATGGCAGGCCTCACTGTTGCCTGCCTATAACAACACTCTCGGAAGTATTTTCATAAGAATAAGGCTTTACTTTCATGAAAAGAAATGTTTATCTTCCCAACAGAAAACATTTCTTTTCGTGAAGGTAATTCGCTGTGTGCAGGCTGTAAGGCATCAGGTCATGCGGATAAAGCTATTAAATAATAAGGCACACAGAGTCACGGAGGGGACGGAGGTAAACGCAATATCATGGAGGTGCCGACGGCACAAGAGCAACGGAGATGCAGCGTACAGATTCCTGATACGTTTTAAGTTAAATGCTTTGTGCATAATAACTCTAACAAAGTTTGCTAACAAGCTCCGTCGCTCCACGCACCGACGGTGCCTCCGTAACTACCTGTGCTGTATTTTTAATAATCCTCCGTCCTCTCCGTGCCTCCGTGTGACATTACTTCAAACTCTAAACACAAGTAGAAAACCTTATCACTCCAACATCCTGAAGACCCAACCTTTTCATTTTAAGACTTCGAAATCTATAGGCAATAAATTGAAAAAAACATTACATAAGTTCAAAGAAAAACATCAATAAATAACGGCAAAAAAACACATATAAAAAAAGCAAGTTTGTAACCATAAGGAAATCAATTAGTTATAAAGTAGTAACGTAAAAGGTGCTTAATTGGACTTCAAAAGGGCGTTAATAAGACCTCAAAAGGGCACCTTTTACAAGCCGAAAGAGCGTCTTTTAGACCCCTAAAGAGCATGTATTGGTTTTGAGATGAGTGAAAATAGTTTACAAACACTTTTAAACCAGAGAACAATAGCTTTTCTATTCATACTTCAATTTACCTTTTTCAATGATTTTCAAAGATTTACTCTAAAGACTTGCAAGATTAAAATAAAAGAACTATCTTTGTCGTGACAGTTTCCACCACGCCTCTTTTAAATGCGTACCAGGGTGGAACTTTTGCTTTTAATACACTTATGAGTAAGCAAATAGCTTGATAAAAGAACCAATAAATAATACATGGACTAAGAAACTATAGACCCTTCAACACATTCGACTGAATCGTTTAAAATACAAAGCGGTAAGAAAGCAGACGCAATTTATAACACAATCTAAAATTAAATTAACAAGAATGACAAATCTAAAAACAGGAGAAGTCATAACCTTCAAATAACACATGAGTTATGAAACGTAGTAGATTATTATTAATAATAATAAATTATATTTATCACGATAATATTTATTTGATGTCTCCAATTGTTGATTGGAATTTATTAGATGTGCTAAATAAAAAAATATTCGAAATAATTATGAAAGAATTAGACCCATTTTGTTGAAATGGCAGGAAAAATGGATATATAAAATTAATAGAAGATAACGAGATTGCTTTTTTTCTTTTTATTCCAGAGAAATTACCATCAAAAAGAAAAAAACTAATAGAAGAGAGCCTGAATTTCAAATAATGATTGATGAGAATGGTGAACTTGAAAAACAGGTAGAACAATAACATTAAAAATAATATGAAGAGAATAAAAAAATTGTTCGTGTATTGGCAACTTATATTTGTCATGATCCATTTGCATATAGTCCTATCTGGACATGGGATGGCTTTTCCTCCAATTATATATACAGAAAGGGAAAAGAATACTTCCTGTATTAAAAGAATGGGAACATAAAGGATATTTAACTTTAATATATGATGAGAAAATAGCCTTTATCCTTAACGTAGAAAAAAATTACCATCAAAAGAAAAAAACTAATAGAAGAAAGTCGTAATATTAAATAAAGAATTGTAGAAGTAGAAAAAGAAATTAACGAAGAAAGTATGGGACTTTGCCTATAGCTGCTTTATTTGTTCAAAGACAAATCATAGATAGAAGATAACCTGCATGTTACATGGCATAATAGAATATCAAAGGGGAAAAATACAAAAAGTTGGCACACACTGTAATACATTTGCTATCTCCATTCAAAGAGCATGTCAAGTCTATTACAACTAACAATGGAACTGAATTTGCTTGCCATGAAATGATAGGCAAAAGCCTTGGTATCACTATCTATTTTATAAAGAATGTCAATTTTTTCCTCATTCCAAATATTATCCTTACCTTTGTCTTAAGATTATTGACATAAAACCTATGGTATTACTTGTCAATCCTAAATTATTATTTATATCGTAATATTGCTATGATAAAAAGATTTATGCTGCTCGTTGCAGCAATGGTAGTGAGCATCGGTGCATCTGCACAGTTTCAAGAGGGTAAGGGCTACTTAGGTGCTTCCTTGACAGGACTCGACTTGCACTATAATGGTCATGACGGCATGAATATTGGTGTGCAGGCAAAGGCAGGTTACTTCCCTTGGGATAACCTCATGGTGCTTGCTACATTCGATGCGGCACACAATGGTTCTGAGGCTGTTGCCGACCATATCAGCGTAGGTGTTGGTGGACGTTATTATATCACACAGAACGGACTCTACTTGGGTGCGGGTGTGAAGCTTCTCCATGCCAACCATAACTATAACGACCTGATGCCGGGTGTTGAGGTGGGTTATGCCTTCTTCATCAACCGTTCGGTGACGATTGAGCCTGCGCTTTACTATGACCAGTCATTCAAGACACATAACTATTCGACAGTGGGCTTGAAGGTTGGTCTCGGCATCTACCTCTTTGATGATTAATCAAGAGGAAGCAACAGATATTATTTTAAGGACTGGCTGTCTGTATAGGGATGCACTTTTGGGGTGTGTCCCTATATCTCTCAAAATCAAAGCCATTGTCCTAATCGACTATATAGAATAAAAAAGAGGATTACAAGTGTAACCCTCCTTTCGATTATCTCCAGCCTACGAGAATTAATTTTAAATGCAACAATACCCTTCTCAACTCTTAGAACGTGCCGTAGAGGCTTTCTCACAGTTGCCAGGTGTGGGGCGTAAGACCGCTCTGCGCCTTGTTTTGCATCTGCTACGCCAGTCGACTGAGGACGTGGATAGCTTTGCGGATGCTGTTATACGTGTGAAACACGATGTGAAGTATTGCAAGGTTTGCCATAATATTTCTGATAATGAGGTTTGTTCTATCTGTTCTGACCCACGCCGTGATGCGTCAGTGGTCTGTGTGGTAGAGAACATTCAGGACGTCATGGCGATTGAGAATACCCAGCAGTTCCATGGATTATACCACGTTTTGGGGGGTATCATCTCTCCGATGGACGGTATCGGACCGCACGACTTAGAGATTGATTCGCTCGTAGAGCGCGTGGAAGAGGGTACGGTGAAGGAAATTATCCTTGCCCTTGCCAGTACGATGGAGGGCGACACAACCAACTTTTATATCTCACGCAAGCTGAAAGACACAGGCGTGAAAACTGTCGGTTATCGCACGAGGTATCTCTGTTGGCGACGAACTTGAATATACTGATGAGGTGACGTTGGGCAGAAGTATTCTGAACCGCACACCTTTTGAATCTTAAAACAACCATGGATAAAACAAGAAAAATCCTTCTTACTGAGTTCTTTGGCTCATGCCTTATCACACTGCTCATCATCGCGGTGTATGAACTTGAACTGATCTTGCCCGGTGCGTGGGCTGATATTGAAAGCAGCAATATGGTTACTGTGCAGTTTCTTATGCAGCTGTTGACCCTCGCTACTATCCCACTTGCACTCTTCCTTTTCAAGATTGGCTACGTACACTCTGACTTACATACCGACGAGAGTCACGTCAGTCGTAAGCTTCTCTTCTGGGGTAGCGTGCGAATAATGATGCTTTGCGTTCCGATGATACTCAATACCTTCTTCTACTATGCCTTCGGGGATAGTGTAAGTTTCTTCTATCTTGCCGTCATCTTAGCGTTGAGCTTATTCTTCGTCTTCCCCAACAAGAAGCGTTGCGAGCATGAATGTTCTATGGATAATTCAGAACAAGCATAAATGAAGCTGAGTGTTGTCATCGTTAATTATAACGTAAAATACTATCTCCAACAGTGTCTTGAGAGTCTTCTGCGTGCTTTGAAAGGCGTTGAAGCAGAGGTATTTGTGGTTGACAACCATTCTCATGACGGCTCCGTAGCCTACCTGCGCAGCCGTTTCCCTGATGTTCACTTCATTGCCAGTGCGCATAACTTAGGCTTTGCGGGTGGTAATAATATTGCGATTCGCCAAAGTAAGGGCGAATATGTCTTGCTACTCAATCCCGACACGGTTGTCGGCGAGGAGGTTATCCACTCGTCTATCGACTTTATGGATAGCCACCCTGCGGCTGGAGGACATGGCGTACAGATGCTTACTCACTGTGGTGAACGAGCCTTAGAAAGTCGTCGTGGCTTGCCGTCACCCATTGTTTCGTTCTATAAGATGGTAGGACTTTGCAAGCATTTCCCACAAAGTGACCGCTTTGCACATTATTATATGGGTAGTCTGTCGTGGGATATTCCAGGCAAGATTGAGGTAATCAGCGGTGCTTACTGCTTCCTTCGCAGGGCTGCCTTAGACAAGGTAGGACTCTTAGACGAGGACTTCTTTATGTATGGTGAGGATGTCGACCTCAGCTATCGACTGCTGAAAGGCGGCTTTGAGAACTGGTATCTGCCTGTACGCATCCTGCATTACAAGGGCGAAAGTACGCAGAAGTCGAGCTTCCGATATGTTCACGTCTTCTATGATGCCATGCTCATCTTCTTCCGCAAGCATTATGGCGGTATGAACGCATTGTGGCGACTACCGATTAAGACGGCTATCTACGTGAAAGCCTTTGGTTCACTGATAGGTACTACCATTCGAGCAACGAGAAAGAAATTGGGATTTCGTACTTCGAAAGCTAAATCATTCCCACATTATATATTTGTTGCAGGCAAAGATGTCATGGGAAAATGCCAACGATTGGCTACTGACAATGCCCTCGTGGCAGAGTATCGAGTAGCGGATAAGGATAGCTTGCAGCACACACACGCCGACCTACTCAAGGAGTTTGGAGGGAAAAGTCGACCTTACTGCATCGTCTATGACACCGACATATTCAGCTATCAAGACATCCTGAATGTCTTTGCCGGACAGCCAAAACAGAATATTCACATCGGTTTCTACCATAGAAAGGAGAACAGAGTCATCACCATGATGGAAGTTATAGGAGATTAAAACATGGAAAAGAAACAGCACGTGGAAGTCAGACTGAGAGCAATGGAGCCGGAAGACCTCGATATGCTCTATCACATTGAGAACGATCGTAGCCTATGGAACATCAGTGCAACGAATGTTCCCTACAGCCGTTATGCCTTGCATAATTACATTGCTGACGCGAAAAACGATATCTATATCGACGGACAACTGCGTATGATGATTGAAAATCGTGAGCAGGAAATTGTCGGTGTGATAGACCTTGTCAACTTCGACCCAAAGCATCAGCGGGCGGAAATGGGTATTATCATCATGAAACCATTTCGCCAAAAAGGCTATGCACAAGCCGCTATTTCCGCCCTAATCGACTATACGCGCAATGGACTACACCTCAAACAAATCTATGCTGTAGTAGACGTTGACAACGAGGTGTCACTCCGCTGTCTTTCGTCCATTGGTTTTACAAATGGTAGTATACTGAAAGAGTGGCTTTATTGCGACGGACAATACAAGGATGCAAGGGTAATGCAACTTTTTATATAAAAAGCATAAATTAATTTTGGTGGAATAGATTTTTATTATTACCTTTGCACACGCAAAACAGAAAAAGGGTTTTAAACATCCATTTTGGTGCGTTAGTTCAGTTGGTTAGAATGCCTGCCTGTCACGCAGGAGGTCACGAGTTCGAGTCTCGTACGCACCGCTGAAACCCCAAATCTGTAATGCATGGTGCGTTAGTTCAGTTGGTTAGAATGCCTGCCTGTCACGCAGGAGGTCACGAGTTCGAGTCTCGTACGCACCGCTGAAACCTTGGCTTCCCGCCAAGGTTTTTTTGTTTATGACAAATTAACAGGGTGGACAAGAGAACCGCTGCTTGCAAGAAAGAGACAAAGTAACATGAGAACATGTATTTAAGAAAGAACAAGTGGACGAGTTAACAAGCGTTGTAAAAGGGAGATATAGCAATGCAAAATAAGTTAACAGATGTTACAGAGTAACTAAATATAAGCCTCAGCGAAGTTAACAAACACTAAACCCAAACGATTGAATTTGCAATAGATATTTAAAAATCGTACCTTTGCAGCAGAAAAAACGCATATAGGTGACGGCGTATACTTCCACCTTTACTTTTAACCATTATATATATGGCTTACTTATTTCTTGCTCTCGCTATTATCTTAGAGGTTTGTGGTACTATTTGTATGAAGCTCTCAGACGGCTTTAGCAAACCACTTCCAGTCGTAGGAACTTGCTTGACATACATTGCATGTTTCTATTTCCTATCACTTTCACTTAAGACCTTTCCTTTAGGAATTGTTTATGCCGTTTGGGCAGGACTTGGATTGGTATTAAACAACGTGATTGCAGTTGTCTTCTTTAAGCAACACTTTGACCTTGCTGCTGGCATCGGCATTGCTCTCATCTTAGCAGGAGTTATCGTCCTTAACTTCTTTTCAAGTGCTTCTGCACACTAACCTCTAAATAAGGACAAAATAAAAGGAGGGTACACAACCGTTCGTTGTGTACCCTCTTTTTAGTAGATAAACGAACTTAGTAGCCGAGTGAACAAGTTAACAAGTAAATCTTCTGCATAGCTTCTTATTCTGTTATCAACTCAAAATAACGTTAGCCTCTCCCCCACTTTTACGTCCCTTGCATCAGTGAGCATTGAATAAAACGTTTGAGAAATAGCTCTGTGCGCTCCATAACCCTTAGACTTCTGAGAATTCTTGTCCATCTAAAAAGAGTTTGTAGCGCTGCGCTTTCTTGCATATATCCGTCTTCTGTGAGAGGATATTATTACCCAAGAGCTATGAAAAGTTATTACAAATCATCAGAGAATATCTCAAAGAAAATGGCTAAAAGCGAGCATTTTTAGTACCACTGCAATCATCTTGTTATCAACAACATACAAAGTCACATTGCAAAAGGTGCTTAACTGGACTCCAAAAGGGCGTTAATAAGACCTCAAAAGGGCACCTTTTGCAAGCCTATTGAGCACCTTTTTGCAGCCAAAAGACCATATATTGGTTTTGAAGGGTATGAAAAAATTTGTCAAATATCAAAGTAAACGAGTTTACAAGTTGACAAGAGAACAAAGTATATACATAAAGAGCACTTCTTCCAAAACAAAAGAGCATGAATGGAAAGCCAATTCATGCCCTTTATTCATACCACTATTAAATATATTTACAGAGCGGAGGGCGAGAGAAGATGACAACACCAAGTTGCGCTTTTCAGCCATCACCCTCAAATATTTATCACAACATATAACTTGTAAACTTGCTCTCTCCTTAACTCGTCAACTAAACTCACTCTTCTGTTTCTCTGTATTTATCCGCAAACAAATCGTTAACACGTCCACAAAGCCCCGTCCCTTTGTTACTCAAAAGAACTTTGTTCATCTGTTACTATGTCTTCACTATTACCCTACCTCACCACCAACTCGTGTTCTTATGTTACTATGTCTTTCTATTATTCTGTCTACAAGCAACTCGTTCACTCGTCTACTTTCTCACCTTCTTACCTTTAACTATCACAATCTGGTTGTGGAGATTCTGATTGTCCACAACCTTCATGCCAGAGAGCGTGTAGGTTTCGGCTGGCTGTTCGCGGTCGGCAGAGAGGTTGTTAATGCCTGTCACTGCCTTTAGCGGAGTAAAGTGGAAGGAGATTGTATTATCATTATTGCGAACAATCTGCTTGACTCCAGCCTGACTGCTGACGTTATAGTTCGTGTAAACTTAGACGAGGGTCAGTAGACTTCGTTAAGCTATTGTTCAAATCCGTTGGGAATGGGTCGCTATTCTGCGTGTCATGATCGAGTCGACCATCTGCAGACACTATCGTGAAGCGTGGATGACGCTGTGCAGAAGCAGCATTGAGGTTGTTCATTCGCCATGAATAAGCATCGAAATCAACGTGGAAGACCATCAATCCGTGCCCCGGCAACTCAGCATCCCAGCGGTGAGGCGTACGATTTTCAAAGATATAATATTCATTCTTCGTGTCTGGATTATAGAGGAAATAGGCATCGCCACCCTCAGCAAGTCCCTTCATATTCTTCACCTCAACAGCCTCATCGCCAAGTGTGATAGGCTTTAGCCAACCCATATATGCCTTCTCGTAAGCATCGTAACCAGCTGGCACAGTACCGATTCCAGTACCACCATAGACGTTAATCAGACTCTCTGGTCCACCGTTATAACTACCACCACACATCAAATCGTATCGTCCAGAACCAATGTTACTGCCGCCACGTGTGTCATAAAAGTCGGGCAATCCGAGACAATGCGAGAACTCATGACAGATAGTACCGATACCAGAATAGTAGATACGCGACTTCTCATTCACCTTCGCACGAATGATTTCATTGCTACAAGCGTATGTATTTATCGTTTGTCCGTTGAATGTCAGTGCGTCAAGTCCTGCATCGGTAAGGGAATACTTGTGTGGCCAGATAGTACTTGACTCACCACCTGTCGCCTCACCCTCACCGGCATAGATGACATAAACCTGCTCTACTTCGCCATCATCATCCCAGTCGTACTTACTGAAGTCTACCTGCCCTTGAATAGCATTGCAGGCATCAATTATCATCTGCGGTGCATTCGCATCATTCATATTAGCTGTTCGCTCACCATAAAACTGATGAGGATGCTTGAGCTTTACGGGTCCTACGACATCGAAAGTGAGGTCGAACTTACCATTACTTTGGTCGAGGAAATAGTCGTGAACACTACCGATAGCACCGTTATCATTGGTATATCCCACCTTGTTGAGCATGTTCTCATAGAGTGTCTTGACATCTTTCTCACGTGGTCTGAGCGTCAACACATTCTTTGGGTCTTTGAAAGCCACATCTTCGAACTCAACCAAGATGACGAGTCCTTTCTTTTTACCTTCCCATGTCATTCCCAATCCTTCTCCGAAAGGCTTAGAATTGACATGCATCTCATGTTGTTTGCAGTTGTCTTACTTGCTGAATGGCTGCCGCAACGAGTTCTTCCTTTCCCTTTCGCAATGCCTTGTCATGGGCTAACACCGATGAAGGCACTAACTGATTATCCTCGATATGCGCGTAATAATAGCTGCCATTATGGGGCAACACAGGGACGTTGTCCTCTGTCAGGGCATAATTGAAATGCTCATCGCCTACGGTCATCACCTTTAGGATTGTTCCGTCAGCCTGCTTAAAGCTTCGCCACATCCGCATGGCAGGAATAGCAAATGATGATGTTGCCAACAAAACGCTGGCTAAGAGAGTTATAATTTTCTTCATAAGACTGCTTTTAAATATGATTCTCTGGTTTTTAATTAGTAAGATGTTATTTTTCAAAAGACAATGCAAAGATAAATAAAAAATTAAAAGGTAAGAAAATAAAATGGCAAAAAAGTGAGAAAGTAGACAAGTGAACGAGTGGACGAGTTAACAAGTTGCTTGTGAGAGAGACAAAGTAACAGATGAACAGGTGTTTAGTGAGCAAGTGGACGAGTTAACGAGTAGACGGGTAAACGAGTTGATTGCGAGAAAGACAAAGTAACAGGTAAACAGGTGTTTAGTGAGCAAGTGGACGAGTTAACGAGTAGACAAGTAAACGAATTGCTTGCGAGAGAAGACAAGGTAACAGATGAACAGATGTTTACTCGTCAACTTTAAAGACCTTGTTCCTATGTTACTTTGTCTTTTACTTACCCTGTCTACAAGCAACTCGTTTACTTGTCCACTCGTTCACTCGTCTACTCGCCCATCTTGTCAACTTTTTTCAAGCATATAGAGGGCGAGAGGTGGTCTTTTGGCTTCTTAAAGACGCCTAAATGGCTTGCAAAAGATGCCCTTTAAGACCCTTACTAACGCCCTTTTGAAGCCTTAATAAACACCTTTTACTATCATGTTTTATAATCAATTGATTTTCTGCGAGTTACAAGTCTGCTCACAATACGTGTTTTTCACCTTTATTTCAAGGATTTTATTGAAGGGAATGTCAAGGTTTTTGACACGGATAAAGAAAAAACAAAAAAGCCTCACCCCCAACCCCTCTCCGAAAGGAGAGGGGGAGTGCTGGGAACAATTCGCTTAGGAATGACTAAAAAGATTTCCCCAAACAATAGGGGTATCTCGATTTCACTCCCCTCTCCTTTCGGAGAGGGGGTTGAGGGGTGAGGCTGGAGAGGGGTTGGGGGTGAGGCTTTTTCCCCTCCCCTTCGGGGAGGGAAGGGTGGGGCTTTTACTCGCATACCCTGGATTCTGCTCCAACTTAGGATTATCAGAGATATTCCACTGTGGGATAGGCAGGTATCTGTTGAAGGTTTGGAACGTACGGTCCTCAACCTTGCTGCTACCACTGACTACGGCACGCATGGTTGGGTCGGTAGCAGATGTGTTAATAGTACCTGTGATACGGTTCAATGGACCGTTCAATACTGTCTCTGCGACCATCTTACCATTGCTTGTCCAACGTAAGATATCAGCACGACGGAGACCCTCACCAGCGAACTCTGAGCCACGCTCACGACGAATCAACTCACGAAGCTTGTCCTTTGTGTTATACTTTGACTGGTCAACAGCAGGCATACCTACGCGTGTACGCACCTTGTCAATCATTGCATAGACGTTGGCAGAAGGACCATTCAACTCGTTCTCTGCCTCAGCCCATGTCAAGAGCACCTCTGCATAGCGGAAGACAATAGGGCAAGCCTCAGTGTCCCATACGTCAGCATACTGCGTCTTTGGGTCTAAGTACTTACGCCATGTGAGGGCAGTCTTAGAAGAGTTGGCAGCATTGGTTGGGTAGTTAGGATTCTTCTTACCATTGACATTCTCGTCGAGGGTATTGAAGATAGTACCATCCCAATCGCAACCGGGATAGAGAATCGTCATTGCCATACGTGGGTCACGACCATGGAAAGGATGCGTTGCATCATAGCCAGAGCCAGCCTCAGTAATCGTCATACCATTACTCATCTCATAGTTATCGACACACTTCTGTGTTGGAACCACTGATGACCAGCCACCATCGGCATTGTTATAGAGCTGTCCGATAGTGCCCAGTGGGCGAGTACCGCTCTTATACTGTACGGCAAGGATGATTTCTTTTGAGTCAACACCAGCCAACTTGAAGAGGTTGGTGTAGTCAGGATCAAGTTCATACTTACCCAAGTCGATGATAGCCTGAGCAGCATCCTTCGCCTTCTGATAGTCGCCCCAGTAGAGGGCAGCACGCATCTTCATAGCTAAGGCAGCACCCTTTGCGATACGTCCACGTGCAGCAGGAGACGTATTGATATCAGCAATTGCCTCATCAAGGTCTTTGAATACCAAATCCTTCACTTCTTGCTCCGTATTACGTGGCACGCGTGCCTCCTGAGCACTGGTGAAAGGTTTAACGATTGGCACACCACCATAGAGGAAACCCATGCGGAAATAGTTGTAAGCGCGGATAGCCTTCACCTGCGCAACGAGGTCTTTCTTTACCGCATCGCTACTGAATACGCACTTATCAACATTCTCAAGGAAGGTGTTACATCTACCAATGATAGTATAATCGTAGAACGACCAGCCCGGAGACGATGGTGAGAGCGAACCATTACCGATATTGGTAAAGCCTTCCCAAGGGAAGTTGTTGTACGCAAAGTCAGAGCCAGCGTCCCAATAAAGCAAGGCTGCACCTTCTTCCCAACCATCATAACAGCCCACAAGGAACTTCTCAGCATCGTCCCCCGTCTTCCATGTTGTAGATGGTGACATTGCATCCTTCGGCACAGTGGTAAGGTAGTCATTACAAGATGTGAGCGCAAAGGCTGCCACACCTGCTAATATATATGTTCTTACAGTTTTCATAATGTATATCGGGTATTTACGGTTAGAATGTGATATTGATACCGATAGAATGTGAACGCAGCAATGGATAAGATGATCCACGCTCGCTGGTCACTTCTGGGTCAATATTGAATGGCAATGCATCGAAGGTAAGGAGGTTTTCACCTGCATAGTAGATACGTACCTTCTCAAGTCCAATAGCTTTGAGTGCACTCTTTGGAAGGGTGTAACCCAACTGCAAGTCTTCAAACGCAAGTAAGCTGTGTTCCACAACCAGAAGGTTGACATAGCACGAGTCATGTCGCTTGGGCTGTTTCCTGTCTCGAATACGCGTGGCAACTTAGCATTGTGGTTGTCGTCTGTCCATGAGTCTTTCCACAGTGTTGAAGGGTGGCTGGCATCACCAGAGAACTCACCAAGTACCTCACGATTGTAGATATGAGATACTGCACCAACACCCTGCCAAATCATAGAGAAGTCAATGTTCTTCCATGTTGCACCAAGGTTGAAGCCGTAAGTAATTGCTGGGATATCAGTATGCTTGGTGTAGATGCGGTCGTTTGAATCGAGCTTATCATCACCGTTTGTGTCCTCATAGATAAGGTCACCCGCCATGAACTTACGTCCGAATGGGTTGCCATACTTCGCTGTGTAGTCGTCAGCCTCCTGCTGTGAGTTGAAGAACTTACCAGTAGCTTTGTACATGAAGAAGCTGTTATACTGCTGACCTACTGCTGTACGGCGGTTGCCACTACCAATGTATTCAGTTCCATCACCCAAGTTAAGAATCTTATTCTTGTTGTAAGCGAAGTTCGCACCGACATTGATTGTCCAATCCTTATTCAACTGCTTTGCATAAGCCAATGAGAGCTCAACACCCTGATTGCGCAATGCACCGATATTATCCTTGTAAGCACCGAGTGCAAACTCTGCAGGAGCAGACACATCCATGATGATACCCGTAGTCTTGCGGTTGTAGTAATCCAACGAACCAGTCAAACCACCGAAGAGGGTGAAGTCAAGACCAACGCCCCATGTGGTAGAACGCTCCCAAGAGATTGTCTCAAGGTGATAGCTACCCTGATAGTAACCCGGAGTGAGCTGACCACCAAATGGATACTTCGCATTGAGGTTGTAAGTATTCATCCAAGGATAGTAATCGTTCAAGCATCCTGATTACCAAGCTGACCCCATGATGCACGTAACTTCAAGTTGTTCAACCATGACTTTGAACTCTCCATGAATGGTTCCTCAGAGATACGCCATGCAGCAGAGAATGATGGGAAGAAACCCCAGCGATGAGCCTCCGCAAAGCGTGAAGAAGCATCAGAACGGAAGTTTGCCTCAAAGAGGTAACGACCAGCATAGTCGTAGTTCAGACGACCGAAGTAAGACACCATTGACAGCTCGCGAGTGTTACCAGCATTCTGCTGTGTCGAAGCATCACCAGCGTTCATATCGGTAAGTTCGTTGTTAGGGAAGTTCTTACGATACATCCAGTCTGGCAGATACTTATAGCGTTCAGTATGCCAACCGAGCATAGCCTTGAAGTTATGCTGCGCAAATGACTTGTCATAGTTCAGGAACGCATCGAAGGTTGTGCGGTGCCAGTCATAGTGAGCAATCTCTAACTTGTTAGATCAGAGGCCTTATTAGGGTTATACTGAATGAACTTTTGGAAGTAAGAGTAACGCTGTGAAGCATCAACGTATGCCCCCTGCAGCGTCAACTTCAAGTCTTTCAGAATCTGATAGTCAAGACCAATCATACCCGTAAAGTTACGGTTGTTGCGGTTTACGGTCATTCCTGACTCCAACCAAGCCATTGGGTTACCATCAGAAACTGTACCATAAGTACCATCTTCATACTTATAAACAATCCAAGGCGCGATGATATTCAGCTGACGAATAATCTGATCGCTACTTCCACCAGCGTATGCACTACTTGCATCGCGATAGTTGTTTTGGATATAAGCGAGGTTAAGATGGGCAGTGATGCGCTTTGACAACACCATGTCGAGATTTGCACGACCATTAAACTGCTCACGTCCTGCATTAGGAAGAATACTGCTCTGCTTGAGATAACCTGCAGAAGCCAGATACTTCACATACTCATTACCACCCGTAATGTTCACGCTATGGCGATTCTGCCAAGCAGTTTTGAATGCAAGATCGTACCAGTCTGTATTAGGATAATTGTAAGGGTCAGAGCCGTCACGGAACTTCTTAATTGCTTCATCAGAGAAACGTGCAGCCTTACCACTACGCTCCAATGCCTTATTATAATAGTAAGCGGCATCGGCAGAATTCATCCTTTCCATCAAGGCTGTTGCATTCTGAATACCAAAATAACCTGAATAACTAACCTTTGGCGCACCGTTCTGCCCTCGTTTTGTAGTTACCAGAATCACACCGTTAGATGCTTTTGAACCATAGATGGCTGCTGAAGAAGCATCCTTCAGACTGAGATACTCGCGATATCCTCTGGATCAAGCGAGTTGAGCGTTCCTGCTTCAACACCATCAATCAATATATAAGGTGAAGCGGAGTTCAATGTTCCCACACCACGCACAAGAATCGAACCATTGTCAAGACCCGGCGCACCGTCAGCTCCTGTCACCGTGATACCCGGAAGTAAGCCCTGCAAGCCTGAAGACACGTTAGAGATAGGGCGGTTTTCGAGTGCCTTACTATCGAGTTGTGCAACAGAACCAGAGAGGTTTGCCTTCTTCTGCGTACCATAACCGACAACAACAACCTCACTCAAGGCGCTGTTCTCATCCTTCAGAGTAATGTTATAGTTCGTCACACCACTTCTCACCATGACGCTCTGAGTAGCGAAACCAACATAACTAATCTTTAACTCCGTACCTGGAGCAACAGAGACTGAGAAGCGACCGTCCATGTCAGTCACCCCTACTGGAGTACCATTTGCCAGTATAGAAGCACCAATGACAGGGTCGCCATTAGCATCTTTCACTACACCATTAATACTCTGCTTTTGCTGCTGAACACTCATACTCGTGTTCGCATCCACATTGGCTAATACTGGGGATGGTGCAAATGCCATCAACCCAAGTGCAAAGGAGAAAGCTAAGCGACCACTAACAAATGGTGGGTGCTTTCTGCGACTCTGACTTACTTTCATAAAAATTAGACATATATTCTATTGATTTAGGGTTTTGTGCTACAAATATAGTCGTTTATACAACAAATACCAAAAGAAATGTTCTTTTTTTTTAATCAGAAGTATTGTTCACGCACACAAGTAGTTAACGGAATTCAAAATTCACAATTCAGAATTCATAATTCATAATTATGATTACCGTGATACCCCTTGTGGTTCACAAATGTTTCTGCTCACCATTACTTGATTACTTAAGCGAACTGTTTCCTGCACTCCTCCTCTCTGCAGGAGAGGGGGCTGGGGGGTGAGGCTTTTTTTTTATTATGCAAAAGGGAAGACGTAAAATCATCTTTTACATCTTCCCTTTTGGGTTATATTCTTTTCTCAGTCCCCCTTCTTTCAGTTCCCCACTACGTGTATATCCATAGAGATATTGTCGTATCTACTCCCCTCCCTACGTGGGAGGAGGAGTTGGGATGAGTCTGTTGGGTGACCTTTATTTACTGACCAATGTAGATTGGGCGGATGCTGTACATCTCAAACTTTGTTGGTCTGTTTCCAGCATTTCTATTTCCAACAGTTGGTAAATTAAAGCTACCAGATGTCAAATAGAAGGTAAACGAATAGGCATTCGTTGCACTTTCTGACTTAGAAGTCCAGTATAATCCTTGTCTTCCTGCGGTATACATTATAGGAGCTCCATTAGAGTAATCGACATATGAACCTGCTGCTGGGAAGAATACTCCCTTATTTATAAATTCCTTTGTAAACTCTCTCAATTGATTTTCAGGAATAGAACCCGTCTGATTTGACTGCTTATACTTACTATTGTTTTTGTTGACTACCCATCCATGAGCGACGCCATCAGGAACGAAAAGAGCACCATAGATTTTGTTTGTACCATCGATATAATAACCGACATACTCTGTGGTATTCTTCATCAAGTCCTCAAAATCCTCTGGTGAAGGCAATCTCCAGTTATGCTGAGAAGCATAGTATGGCAGGTCACCAAATTCGTTTGGAGTTGTAATCTGACGTTGTATATCACCTACTGTTTTGTCATAATGTAGTTTAGCATCACTACCATAGTTATGAGCCTTAGATATATCTCCCCAACGGAAGTGGTCAGACTTGATAGCATCTGTTTCTGCATCAGAACCAGTAGATAAGACAGGTAGACTACCATCTGAATAGTAGTAATCCCATGGGTTAGCAGCAAGGTGATAACCACCAGTCCAACCTTCAGCATTTGAGCCTGGAGTGTACTGGAGGTTGTACTTACCCCACTTCACACCTTCAACTTCTACATATGGAGGATTTGGAGTAAACTCCTTAACAGCAACAGTAATTGGATAAACCTTAGCTGATTTAGTTTGCCAATCTGAAGCGGTTACGGTATATGTATAAGACTTATTATCTGTTGTGTATACTTCAAACTTAGGCTTGAAACCATTTGTAGGGAATATCGCTACATACAGTAACTCTGCTGGATTAGCTGGATTAACCTCTATAGAACCAATCTTAGCGTTATCCATCTGACCTGTCTGAACCTTGAAGTCACCCCCAGTGATAACATTAGAAAGAACGAGCTTCTTAATGTTCGTAAGCTTTGTGCCATTGAAAGTGAAGTCCACCTTCAAGATAGCATACAACTTCTCCATATTAACGTTACCTGATGCAGAATTACCATTTACAGTAACAGAACCTGTACCAAAGCTATAGTCGAAGTTTTTCAAGTTCTCTACAGTACCGTCCTGAGTCTTATTACCAGTAAGACTCTTCTGCATACTTATTGGAAATGTACCCTGCGCGTATCCAGTGACATAAGTACCAGGATAGAAAATATTTAATCTATCACCATTCTTACATGCTACAGTTCCTTGCAACAATGTGCTTGCACCACTGCTCTTTGCAGTCAAGATTGCATTAGGAGATTCAGTAGCTTGATCACTTAAATCGAGATTATAAGAGAAGAACTGATCCCCTGTCTCCCACTTATTACCTGTAGTAAGGTTTACCTCAGAACGTGTCTTAGCATTGTCTGTAGATAAACTCAGCGTACGCTTCGCTGTCTCATTTGGATTAACGGCAGTGTTCTCCCCGTTAGTCAAATCGCTTGAACATGATGTCAAGCCTACAGCAACAACCCCAAGGATGATGCCAAAAATTGTCTTTAGTTTCATGACGTCTTTTTAATAGTTATTGTTAATTAATCTTCATCATTCAGGAAGGGATTGTTCTTAGAACCTGTGCTTTGGCTTCCACCAAGTGTCATGTGAGGCTCTTCCGTGAAGTTTTCGTTGGTTACACCAACAGTTCCTGCTAACATAGCCTGCTCAACAGCTACGACCATACTTGAACAGCATGGCTTTTCATAATTCTTTTTCATTTTACTTGAGTAATTTATTTCGTTTTTTTTATATGATTTCGTGTGGTGTATCGCTTAAGTGGCATAACACGTGAATACATTATCGTAAACCGTTTTCCTGAGTCTCTCTTTTAGCTATAATAAGCTTTATTACGAATTTTGCCGCAAAATTACGATAAATTTACAAAACAACGATTCTAATAATGTTAAAAAGTACAAAAAGAGTACAATGTTTTAACAAAAGTTTAAGGAGACAAAGAAAAAAACCTCCCCAGCCCCTCCAAGACCTTTCCCCAACCCCTCCAAAGGAGGGGAGTGCCAAATAGATAAAGATTTGCTGAGTAAACTGATTGCATATTGTCTGATTTCGTTTTTTGATCATTACCCCATTTGTCCCTCCCCTCCTTTGGAGGGGTTGGGGAAAGGTCTTTCCTTTCGTTCATTTCCGTCATCTGGTTGGCACTCCCCTCCTTTGGAGGGGCTGGGGGAGGTGGGAGCGTTTGTTTGTAAACAATTTTCTATATACTATGTTTCAACATATGGTCTTTTAGCTTCTCAAAGACGCCCTTTAGGCTTGCAAAAGGTGCCCTTTTGAGGTCTTATTAACGCCCTTTTGGAGTCCAATTAGGCACCTCTTGCTATGCGATTTTGCAATAGACTGATATGCTGTTAGTTACAAAGACGCTTAAAAAGGCTGTTTTTGGGTATTCTTAGGGTTGCTTTCGTCGTTACTATGTAAGGAAAATTCAAAAAGTAGGTGCGATAAGAAAAGTAGGAAACGACTCTGAAGTGTTAGTTACGCCATGAATATTTCTATTATTACAAAATAGGCAACAATTGGGAAGAAGTCAAGCACCATAGCCACGACGAATGCCAGTATGGCTAAGAATGTCCCTTTTTCCAAAGCAAACTTATACGCGCAATAAGCATTTATCACTATTGCTACTAATAAAAGGATGAAGAGAAACAGCTCGGAACTTACTCCTTTGTCAAGAATAAGTAGACACGCCAGCATCCAAACAAACATATATCCGAACCATCTGTAGGCTGAAGGAGATTCTTCCATAATCGCTTGTTTTATAAGATAATACTTTCCTAATTTGAGGGATAAGTTTCCCTGTCGGTGGGTGTTTGTAAGTAGGTAAAGATAAGAAAACTTCGTATATTTATGTTTGTCTGCCAACACGTTACGTTAGTATTCTGTTAATGATTACCCCTGCAAAGGTAAACATTATTCTTATTTATCAACGATTTTATTAGTATTTTGTTGATAGGAGTGAGCAGGAAGTGAATTTTATATTATCTTTGCACATATATTTATAAAATAATAATACTATGACAAAGAAGGGAGAAATCTTCGTTAAAGATGTAGCAATTAAGACTATGACAAAAGATGGTATTGATTACATCTGTATAACAGACATTGCTCGACAGAAGAATGCTGCTGAGCCTAAAGACGTTGTTAAGAATTGGATGCGCCAAAAGAATACGCTGGAGTATTTGGGTTTATGGGAGAAACTAAACAATCCTAACTTCAAAGGGGTCGAATTCGACCCCCTTTTGGCAGAAGCAGGTAGTAACTCTTTTACTATGAGCCCAACCAGATGGGTGGAGTTGACTGCAGCAATAGGTGTCTTCACTAAGAATGGAGCTGGTGGTGGTACTTTTGCTCAGCGTGATATAGCTTTCAAGTTTGCCAATTGGGTTTCTGTTGAGTTTGAACTTTATCTTGTCATGGAGTTCCAACGTCTGAAAGCTAAAGAACAAGAGTTGATAGGATGGACTGCAAAAAGAGAATTATCTAAGATAAACTATCGCATACATACGGATGCTATAAAGAGTCATCTCATCCCTGAGAAAGTTACCCCTACGCAGGCAAACATCATTTATGCAGAGGAGGCAGACGTGCTGAATGTTGCCATGTTTGGAATGACTGCCAGACAATGGCGAGAGTCTAATCCTGATTTGAAAGGTAATATTCGTGACTATGCTTCTGTAAATGAATTGATTTGTTTGTCGAACATGGAGAATATCAATGCAGTACTTATCAATGACGATATACCTCAAGGGGAAAGACTTGTTAGACTTAATCAGATAGCTATTCATCAAATGCAAATCCTTGAGAGGAATAGTAATAGAAATCTTTTACGGTAATTTCTTTTCGTCAATAAAACAATTGAAAACAATACATATTCTCTCGTTCATAAAGAAGATAGATATAATAGTCTCTGGGGCGTGATACTTATTAGAAAGTCGCTATATGTTGAGACAATAAGAGGCTGAATCCTAAGCGTTCTTCTGTTACCCTGTCTTTTATATTCTCTGTCTTCTTTCCGCAAGCACCTTGATTACTTGTCAACCTCTTAACTTGCCAATATGAATTATTTTCGTTATCTTTGCCTACAAAACAAACGAAAGAAGAAATGGCAACAGTAGACGACAAGAAGATTATCTTCTCAATGGTGGGTGTATCGAAGATTATCCCACAGAACCAGAAACAGATTCTGAAGAACATTTACCTCTCGTTCTTCTATGGTGCAAAGATAGGTATTATTGGTCTCAACGGCGCAGGTAAGTCTACGCTGATGAAGATTATCGCCGGTCTTGTGGAACCAACACAGGGCGAAGTGGTATGGAGTCCGGGCTATTCGGTGGGTTATCTGCCACAGGATCCACCACTCGATGAGGCGAAGACCGTGAAGGAGAATGTTATGGAAGGTGTGCAACATATCTATGATGCACTGAAGGAATATGACGATATCAACGTAAAGTTTGGCTTGGAGGAGTATTACTCTGATGCTGACAAGATGGATAAGCTGATGCAGCGACAGGCTGAGTTGCAGGATATTATCGATGCAACGGACGCCTGGAACATTGATTCACGACTCGAAAGGGCGATGGATGCACTGCGTTGTCCTAAGGGTGATTTGCCAGTGACTAACCTCTCTGGAGGTGAGCGTCGCCGTGTTGCCCTCTGCCGTCTGCTCCTTCAGAAGCCAGATGTGTTGTTGCTCGATGAGCCTACCAACCACCTTGATGCTGAGAGTATCGACTGGTTGGAGCAGCATTTGCAGCAGTATGAGGGTACTGTTATCGCTGTTACCCACGACCGTTACTTCTTGGACGATGTGAGCGAGTGGATTCTCGAGCTCGACCGTGGCGAGGGTATTCCATGGAAGGGTAACTACTCTTCATGGCTTGATCAGAAGACAAAGCGCATGGAGCAGGAAGAGAAGTCGGCTTCTAAGCGTCGCAAGACTTTGGAACGTGAGTTGGAATGGGTGCGCATGGCGCCAAAGGCACGTCAGGCAAAGGGTAAGGCGCGTCTGAATTCTTACGAACAGATGCTCAACGAGGAGCAGAAACAACGTGAGGAGAAGCTCGAAATCTTTATTCCTAACGGTCCACGCTTGGGTAATAAGGTTATCGAAGCACAGCACGTAAAGAAGGCTTTTGGTGAGAAGGTACTCTTCAACGACCTCAACTTCATGTTGCCTCCTAACGGCATCGTAGGTGTTATCGGTCCTAACGGTGCGGGTAAGACAACGCTCTTCCGCCTTATCATGGGCTTGGAGCAGGCTGATGGCGGTACGTTCGAGGTAGGTGAGACCGTTAAACTTGCTTATGTTGACCAGCAGCACAAGGATATCGACCCTAACAAGACGGTATATGACGTAGTTTCACAAGGCAACGAGACGATTCGTATGGGTGGACGTGACATCAATTCACGTGCTTATCTCTCACGTTTCAACTTCTCTGGTACCGACCAGAGTAAGCTTTGTTCAGTACTCTCTGGTGGTGAGCGCAACCGTCTTCAGTTGGCTATGGCATTGAAGCAGGAAGGTAATGTCCTCCTTCTCGATGAGCCTACCAACGATATCGACGTGAATACACTCCGTGCATTGGAGGAAGGTCTTGAGGCATTTGCTGGTTGTGCGGTTGTCATCAGCCACGACCGTTGGTTCCTCGACCGTATCTGTACCCACATCCTTGCCTTTGAGGGTAACGGTGAAGTTGTCTACTTCGAAGGTGGCTTCTCTGATTACGAAATCAATAAGGCACGTCGACTCGGCAATGAGGAGATTAAGAAGGGTAGATATAGAAAGTTGATGGAGGAGTAAAAGCAAACAATCAACCAACAATCAACCAACCTACCAACTGGCCCTCACTCCCCAGCCCCTCCCCCATAGGGAGGGGCGTGAAATGCGAGATACCCCCTATGAGATTGGGGAATGATTGAAAGGATTTACCAAAAACAGATTAGCTCAAACAAGGCTTTCATCCTCAAGCGAATTGTTTCAGCACTCCCCTCTCCTTTCGGAGAGGGGGTTGAGAGTGAGGCTGGAGGGGCTGGGGGGTGAGGCTTCCTAAACAAATATTATTATGAAAAACATCACTTTGCAAACCCAAGACAAAAACCGATCTTGTTCGTACTTTTCTTCTTATGTTTCTCCATTTATGGTAAGGCACAGACCGCACCAAAGAAGTTGACTGCGCCCTCTCCAGAGCGTTTCCAAGCTATCAATGACTCTATCCTTGCGGAAGGAATGTGGTTGTATACTTATGAGAAATTGGCGTGGCGAGCTACTGATTCGCTTATGAAATATAATGTCAAGAGAGAGGAAATCAATTCTGCTACCGCTTTTGAAGAAGGAAACCTGACATGGCGTTATATCTTTGCTAACCTTGATAAGGAACAGACCATTTTTGAACTGACGCTCCACTTGAGTAACGACACGAGTTTCTATGTCTGTTCTGCCACACCACGTAAACTTAAACCAACCGAGATTGAACAGCTCAAAGCAAAGCAGATTGCACCTCGTAAGGTCATAAAAGAGAAGGGAGATAGTATTTTCTTGGCTAACACTTCTGGCTTGAACTGGGACTTGCTCCCTTTGGAGAATGGTGGTTATAGACTCTATCTTCTGCATGGCACAACAAAGCATGGGGTGATTCCTATCGGTGATGACTACGCTTTCGACTTTGATAAGGATATGAATATACTCCGTTGGCGCAGGTTTCATCGTAGTTTTCTTGAGCAACCAATAACAATGAATGGTGAAGAGATAACAGAGGTAATACACTCACATACTCCGATGACACCTTATTTCACAACAACAGATATCGCTAACTATATGCTTTATGGTTGCGACCTGTATGGAATAAAGAGGTTCTCCGTTCTCTCAACAGCCTTCGCAGATACTTCTTACCTCACTACGTTTGATGTCGAAAAGATGAAACTGACCTCGACTGTTTATACGGTAAAATAACTGTTACCTTTGAACTGTTAACTTTGAACTTTGAGGTTTGAACATTGAACTTTATGATCAGAACTACGAATGACACTAATGACACGAATTCTTATTGCTAAGTGATTAGTGCAATTCGCGTAATTCGTAGTCGTCAGTGAAATTTGAAGTTTGGACTTTGAACTTTATGATCAGAACTACGAATGGTACTAATGGCACGAATCATTATAAGAAGGTAGTCCTTGAAAATAATTTTGCTGTCATTACTGTCACTTACGATTACGTTCTAACTTATTGATTTACATTGGGACTACTTGAAATGTTAAAAGTGACAGCAAATAAAAACTAAACTTATAACGTGCGATAATCGTATCTCTGGTTAAAGAGTTCTTATCCTTCCATATACTGGGAGTATATCAAAAAGCTTGTAATCAATATTGTCTTTTTCATTGCAATAAATTATCATATCCAACAGAAAATAATGGAGAAAAAACTTGGAACTTATCTTTTAATTTTATACTTTTGCAGTATTAAAAGCATCGCTCTGCTTTCTTGCAGAGTTTCAGCCACTTCCGAGTGGCTTTTTTATTTAATCTACATACTATGCCAAAGAGAGTAACATTCTATTTCGATGGTTTCAATTTCTATTTTGCATTGAAACGCAAAAAAAAGATTTCCCCTGAATGGAAGGATTTTTATTGGTTGGATTTAGTCGCTTTCTGCGAAAGTTTTCTCGGTCCCGACCAAGTTCTTGAAAAAGGTGATTTACTTCACAGCTTCTCCTCTTAGCCCACAGAAGAACAGTCGCCAGAGTGCATTCCTCAATGCAAACCGCATCCTGCATTCTGATAAGTTTGAAGTTATTAGGGGTAAATACATGTCTAAGCAGATTGAATGTCCCTATTGTAAATATTCGATATCGAAACCTGAAGAAAAAAGGACCGATGTAAACATCTCAGTCCGTATGATGGCTGATTGTGTTCAAGATAAAACAGATGTTATTGTACTGATAAGTGCGGACACCGACCTTATCCCTCCATTAAATTTTATACATACAAATTATCCTAATAAGAAGGTCAAAGTCTTTTTCCCACCAGGCAGTCATGCTCATGACTTGCGTAACCATCTCAACGCTTTCCGTAGTAAGTGGGTGTTCCTTGAAAATAACGAACGCCGCTTTCGCAATGCAGTCATGCCTCCAACCATAACTATTGGCAACCAATCTATTTCAATACCAGAAAAATGGAAATAGTTGGAAGGTATAAAATGAATCATCCCAAATCGGTCATTAGACCACAAAACAAAAAGACAGAGTTACAGTTTTGCTTGTTACTCTGTCTTTTTCCTTTGGGGTATCCCGCATTTCACGCCCCTCCCTTTGGGGGAGGGGACGGGGGTGGGGCTACTACTACTTACCCACTACCACCTTCTTACCACCAACAACGTAAACGCCGTTAGGTAAGCCTTCGAGGGCTGTCTCTGGGTTCACCTTACTGCGAACGAGGACACCATAGATGCTATAAACATCTACTTTACCGCCATTTGATGGTGCGGTGAAGGTCTTGATACCTGTTGGAATGGTACCTGGATCAACCTCAGAACCATCTGAACCACAAACCTTAACCTTGATATCGTTGTTAGCATCCTCCATCACTTTCTTAGGAATAGTGAAGGTCTTGGTGTTAGCAAAGTAGATAAGCTGACCCTTACTGTCGTAAATCTTGAAACCTACCACGTGGCTGTTCTTAGCCTCCATAGTATAGGTGCGACGACCATTAGCATCGCTCTGCGTCTTGATAATAGCATAACCCTGACCGAGGCTGTCTCTCTTAAACTGATCCCATGAGCCGAAGTCGCCCATAGTACCAACACGTACGGCACCATTGAAGTCCTCACGCATTGTGCCAGGAGCAGCACCAGGATAGATAGCTGGGGTAGACGGATATGATCGTCAATGAAAATCATATTGTTTGCAGGGCCCTTAGGAAACTGCTGCATGAACTTCTTCGCCTCCACCCACTGTGCTCTTGTGGTATACATGGTTGTGTTGCTGTAGTCACCGATAACAGAACCGTTCACATCATAGAAATGTCCCCATGCCTCAAAGAAGCTTGAGAGGTCTTGATTGGCTGCTACACAACACGCTTTAGCAAAGAGTAAGTAGTCGTTCTGACCCTGACAGTTGGCTGTTCCCTGACCTTCAAGGCGGTGGGTACGGAGATAATCGAGGCACTTATGCCAGAACTGATCATCAAGACCAGTCGAATGGAACATCATATAGAGCTTGTAGTACATCTGCGTTGTACCCCATGTACCATATTCAAACCACATCTTCTTATTAGCAAAGCGGTCAGCATAGGTTGAGACAGCACTCTCGCAAACACCTCTATGCTCCTGACCATCCACGTCAGTATAATTACAATGCTCTGAACGACTGGTTACACGACCAGAAGTAAACACCACCATATTAGAGTACATATTGACAGAAATCTCCGTCATACCTGCCGTATTGAACAGCTGCTGGTGGTTATGACCGAACTCGTGAGCAGGACCCCAGAGTGTACCGTTACCCCACTTCATCTTGTCGTAGTTGAGTACGTCAGCCAAAGTGTTGTAGTTATAATAGGTACCACCGGTCGTAGCATACATATAACCATGATCAACGGCAGTAGCATTGAGTACGTTGTTGCACTTATCACGCTTAGCGGCACGGAAGCCCATGAGGTCGTCCTCACGCTGTACGATGCTATTCCAAATCTCAACAAGTTCCTTCATGTGAACAGGAGTGTAGTCCTTGCAAGCCTGGCTTGGCATGTTCATAACAACCAATTCGCCCTTCAAGTTGAAAGCCTTAGCCCAAACAAGACCGTCTGACTGCATTGTCTGCCAGTCCTCATTGGTGTTACCCTTCGTAAGATCGAAGTAACCATTCACCTTACCACCCTCAATGTGGATGTTCATAGGCTTATAATCTCTAAGGTACTTATCGTTGTTGAAGGTACGACCGATATAGTTAACGAATACGTTGTTCTCACCCTGATTGAGGATAATGTTCAATCCCTTCTTCAAGTTATAGTACTTACCAGCACTGCGAGTTCCCAATGGTACGAGTTCAATCTGCACTGTTGCATTCTGTGGAATATCATCGCCAAGGAAGACGAAGAGGTCTTCGCCATCACGAGCAGTAACACCTGTTGGATTCGTCATACTACCATAATCGTAGCCGATACCCATTGAACGCGCCCAAGCATTATAGTTATTCTCGCTGTAAACCTTATAGTCAGCGATACGGAACTGCTTCTCCCAGTTGCGACCACTTGGGTAGCAGTCCAGCTCTGGTTCTTAATCTTCAACACAACCTCCTGCAAACCCTGTGGCACACCCTCGGTAGTCATCTGCGCCTTCAAAGCCTCATCGGTCATCGCCTTTGTAGCGGCAGTAACCTCCGTAGCGGCACTGTTAGTGAAATACTTAGCCACCTTCTCAGCATAGACATCCACATTCTTGGTCAAGTTGACACGTGCCTTGTAAGCCTCCTGCTGCTCCTTGAGCTTTGACTGATCAATTGTAGCCACCTTGAAGACCCACTTATTAGCCTCGTTGCTCACATACCATCCTACTGGATGATAGCCCTGACTCTCAGCACAGTGAATACCTACGTTGTAAGCATCAACCATCTCGAAAGTCAATACGTATGGGTCACTTTCGTTAAGATTGAACTCAAAGCCATTGCCCTGCTCCTCAGATGTTGTATAGTAACGGCTTGTCTGACCATTCTGCTGAGCAATATACTTACCTGTAACAGCATTCTGGAAAGCATAACGACCGCTACCTAACTTCACTAATTTCCAACAGTAGCTGTAGTCGGTATCAACGAAACCACCCGTAGACAACTCTCCAACAATATAGTCCTCACGCATTGCTCTGCCGTAAGTATCAGACACTATCTGATAATACTTATTCAAATCCTTACGTGGGTCAACAATCTTTGTCAGCTCAGCCAAACGATCGAGAACCTGCTGCTTGCTGAGAGAGGTCACTGGATCAAGACGAAACTCGCTTGGTCCGAGTGCTATTCTGCCGTTATCTCTCAAAGGATACCAACGTACAACGTTTCTCTGAGCATCGAGGTGCCAGCAGAATTGGTTTCCTCCTACCTGATCATTATAGATATTGAAGTAAGACTTACCCGTACCACTTGACTGTGACTGATAAACAATCTGGAACTTATGAGCGTCGTTGCCTGTCTTATAAGGGACACTGTTACCATTGACATTCTGCACATACTTACCATCCTTCAAACTCTGAATGGTATACTTGTCGCCCTTAGCATGAAGGAGAAAAGCATTAGAATAGTCTGCTGCAAGAGAAGTATAATTCTTTCCATGCAAACCACTCTCGTCAACATAGACGTGGAGGTCTGTGCCTGCCTGACGCTTGTCATTAACAATGAAATAAACTCCCGCCTTGAGTTGCTGGTTCTCCCCCTCAGCCGTTGGAGCAGCTGACAGAATCGAAGCCTTCGCAACACTTGGCATAACAGCGGTCAATGCCATTGCCGCCATCAGAGACTTATTGCGTAAAAATCTTTCGAATAACATATATGTAAAAAATAAATAATTGTTCTCTTTAGTTCTCTTCGATAATATTCAAGCCCCTATTCATGCACTTTTAAGATTGTGTGGACGGCTTGCACCAATGGTGTTTACCCTCTGCACACTCCGTGCTAAGGCTTCGCACATTCCTTAGATGTGATTAAATCCGAATCGGTTAGTAGATTACAATGCTCATAAAGCTTACTAATTATATTGATTTCTAATGCCTTTTATTTTCTTATCAGCATCGTGTCAGTCTTCGTACCTTGGCGTAGTCTGCTACGTTGGCGCTGCAAAGATAGACAAACTAATTGATATTTGTACAAAATAAGTTTAGAATCTAATGACAGATTCGGGTTTAAAACTATGACGTAATGTCACACGGAAAAGTTCAAAGATAGCATAGAGGTTTTTAGAAGACAAGTTGACAAGTAGACAAGTAGACAAGTTAACGAGTTATATGCTTTGTGACATATAACTCGTCAACTGTTAACTCGCCCACTCGTTTACTTCTTACGGGGTACCTCGCATTTCACGCCCCTCCCTTTGGGGGAGGGGTGAGGGAGGGGCCAGTTGGGTGTTAGGTGGGGGGTGTTAGTTGTTAGTTGCTTGCTTTTCTACAACTCCACCTCTCTCAACTGCTTATCCACTAACAATCCCTTGGCTGTTGTATTCTTAACGGTGAATGGCTTAAGTGCTTTCATACGGATGACGAGGAGGTCGGCATCGCCATTGATCGTATGGTGGTCGCCCACATTCACGAAGGTTGGATAGAGTACCTGAGAACCATCGCTGTGATGACGGTCGTAGGTGAGGTTGCGCATAACCATCGATGGGTCGGTCTCAACCTTAACGAACTGCAATTCCTTCGGACTATATGGGAAGATAAGGTTGAAGGCATTGACTGACTGCAGGTCCTTACCCTTCACCTTGATGATGACATCGTCGCCCGCAGCATAAGACTTACGGTTGTATTCGTAGTAAACCTTACCGCTAACAGGGGCTACGTCATCGTCGTTCCAACCATCCTCAAGGTGCATGGCAACATTCGAAATGTCGTAAGCATCAATGAGACCGTTGCCGTTGATGTCGCCACCAGAGATATAACCATCGAAGTCGGCATCGCCCTTCTTAAGTCCTGTATAGTTCATATAAGAGGTGAAATCGTTCTCGTCTACCTTACCATCAAGGTTGATATCGCCCGGAAGAATAGTCTTTGTGCCCGGCACTTTGAAGACATAGAACTCGCGACCAGAGCCGAAGTTGCCAACAGCTTCCTTCACGCTCACCTTCACATAACGTGCCACTGGGTGGGTAGAGAGCGTCACTTCCTTCGTTCTACCATCTCGAGCCCACTGCTGTGGACCGATTTCTGTCCAGTTTCTACCGTCTTTGCTGACAGCGATATCGCACTTCGTAATCGTACCGTTACCGCCATTTGCACGTGGAACATACTGCAGTTTGTCGAGGGTGTTGGTGCTATGGAGGTCGACAGTGAAGTCGAATGGCACCGCCTTCGTATAATAATAGGTGTGCCAGATGTCGCCAGTCGTACTGAAGTCAACGAGTCGGTTGATTTCGAAACCTTCCATATCACGGGCGGTAGAGGTTGCGGTAAGTCCTTGGATAGCATACTCTAATGGGTTGACAGCCGTCTTCACGTGCAACGGCGTCCACTCACTTGCACCATCGCTATTGACTGCACGCACCTTGAAATCATAGTCGGTGGCAGGCTGGAGATCGTCGAAGAGGAGCGAATTGTGGCGGATAGTGGTATAAGTCTGACCGTTGAAGGCTATCTCATAGTAGTCAGCATTCTGCACAGGCTTCCACTTTGGAGTGACACTATACGACTGAATATCAGCCTCGAGGAGTTCTGGAGCGGTCAAGACACCCTTCTTTCGCAAGGTTTCATTAGACTTATTCAGACGTGCGAAACCCTCCACGCGGAGCGTTACAGCCTCCTTTGTGATGTCGCAGGAAGCCAAACGCACGATGATTTGGGCATTTTTAGTTACCAAGAGACGTTCCATCTCGCTGTTAGCCGTTGAGAAACGGTTGATATTCGAAGCCTGAACATACTGCCATGTGTTATCGCCCTGCTCTGCTTCTGTGAGTCGAATCTTCTTCCCACCAATAACGGCTGTGAGCTTCTTAGGCTTTGCATTGGTGTTCAGATAGAAGGTTGTTGACTGATTTTTCACCATTCCATCGAACGTCCCTTCGGTCTTGTCGATACTTACAGTCAGCACCTGCTTATCGTTAAGATCGGAGGTGATGCGGGTTGTTGCCTTCTCATTAGCGAGATATTTCTGTGTTGTTCCGTCGTCATCATAGAGTGTAAACTCGGTCTTACCGTCTGGATAGAGTTCAAAGACACGACGACTCTTGTCAATCTCAGAAGGGTTATTATTCGGATTGACCATCGGAATGATAGCCCCCGACTTCACCAAAACTGGCAATTTCCAGATTGGGGCGAAGTAATCGTTGAGTATGCAACCACCTTCGTAGGTAGCGCCAGTGAAGTAATCGTACCATGTTCCCTTTGGAAGGTAGATGCCATTGCGCACATCGTTGCCCTCCTTATCGGCTGCCGTGTTCTGATAGATAGGAGCCACGAGGAACGAAGGACCATACATATATTGATAGCGCGTAGCACTGCTATGGGTATAATCGTTGCTATCATCAAGGAACATCGCACGCATGAGTGGCTGCCAGTCACCGCCTCATGGGCACATGAGTAGGTGTAAGGCAGGAGCATAGACTTGAGTTTGAGGTAAGAGCGGTTGATACTTGTGGCTGGTTCGCCCAAAGCTTGTGGATACTTAGGGTTGCTACCCCACCCATCCATATTCAACTGCATTGGTGTAAAGGTCTTCCATTGGAAGTCACGGATGTTCACTGAGAGGTTCTTTCCGCCGAAGATACCGTCCATATCGCTCGTAATATTACCCATTCCGGAGAGTCCAGAGCCGATATAGGTTGGGATATGGAAACGAATATACTCCCACTCGCCACCGGTTTGGTCGCCCGACCATACTCCACCATAACGCTGTGTACCAGCCCAGCCGTCGAGGGTGATAATGAACGGACGCGCATCGCTGCCATAGTAAGGCATGATATTAGCCACATCGGCAATACCATTGAGTCCAAAGGAATAGCCCGCACCGACCCATGCTACGTCGGTCTTCAACACACGTACGCCTGCATCGCGCACCTCTTTGACGATGTCACGTTGCAAGAGTGCTGGGATGCTATCGACTGGGTGGAGGTTTGATTGTGTCCACAAACCAATCTCTACACCGTTCTTACGCGCATAATCGCCAAGGCTCTTGAGGTTGTCTATATTACCATCAAGAGTCGAAGTTTGCCCATATCCAGCTCCGTATCCATCGTTAGGAAGAATCCAACCCAATGGCATATCGTCTTTCTTATAACGGTCGATAACGGCACGTGCAGAGAACTGATAGTTCTGCTTTTCGCCATTGAGGCTTTCCTTAATACCGCCATGGTCCTTCTGACTTTCTACATATCGCTTGCCGTCTTCAAAGAGGATTCCCTTGCCTTCTTCGGTTGTCTCCTTCCAATAGTCTCGGTTGTAGGCATTGAGGTGGCCCTCATAGAAAGCAAACTTTGGTAATAAGACGGGGTTGCCGGTCAGCTGATAATAATCTTGAAGCAAAGAAACTGGGGTTGTATCGACCATCAAGAAGAGGTCGAGATAAGGCATATCATGGCTAATCGTCACCGTGTTCTTATCCACACTGCCGAAGTCGTAGGCTCCGGGCGCAAAGGTGTAAGGCATGGCAGCATAACCACCCGTCGACCAATAGAACGGAGCTGGCGAAGCAACACCGCCATCGGTCCAGCTGTTAGTATTGACAATCTCAATGCGTTTGCCACGATGTGAGAAGCGACCATTTTGTACACCGCCACCATAGAAATACTCTCCTGCTGCATTGGCAAGGGTTACGGTGGTGCGGTTCTTTTGGAAGTCGACTCCCTTCACCTCCTTAATAACCTCCTTACCATTGCGAAGGTCGGTGACAGTCATCAGCCCCGTACTGCGATCGAAGCGCACACGTACCTCAGCCGTTGCGACAGCTACATCGGCATCGGTCGCATTAACGGTCAATCGCCCTGCGTTCTTACGTGGATTGTCAAGGAGGATACGTGCTGGAGGGTTGCTAACTGGATCACGAACGATACCACCCTTTGGGTCGCGAAAAAGGCGAAATACATTCTGACCATAGAAGTCTACTGTCATCACGCCACCGTCGCAATAAGTAATCTCTACCGTTGTTGGATTGATTTGTCGAATACCACTCACTACCTTTCCGTCAGCGAACGCGGTCTCTCCCACTGCCAATAACAAGGCAGCAAGTAAAATCTTGGCTTTCTTCTTTTTCATTTTATAGATCTCGTCGCTCGTCCCCAAGCTTAGGTTTACTTGGTTTCCGAACTCCTTTTGGTTTTTAGCTAATAGTTGTTTTTGTTACTGAGTGGCAAAGATACACCATATTTTTTTATAAACTACAATTATTTAACTAAGATTTTTTTAACTAAAAACACGAAACTTTGAACATTGAACATTGAACATTGAACTTTATGATATGAACTTGAAACATTGAGGTTTGAACATTGAACTTGGAACTTTCTATGACTACGAATTTCGCTAATTACGCAAATCCTTATTGCTAAATAATTCGTGTCATTCGCGTAATTAGTAGTCATTAAAGGTGCATATCATAAAGTTTAAAGTTCAAAGTTCAAAGTATAATGATTCGTGGCATTCGCGTAATTAGTAGTCATTAAAGGTACATATCATAAAGTTCAAAGTTCAAACCTCAAAGTTCAAAGTATAATAATTCGTGGCATTCGCGTAATTAGTAGTCATTAAAGGTACATATCATAAAGTTCAAAGTTCAAACCTCAAAGTTCAAAGTATAATGATTCGTGTCATTCGCGTAATTCGTAGTTAACTTTATGATTGGAACTTGGGCTTTGAAACATCCTATTTGGAAACTTGAAACACAGAGGTTTTTAGTCTTTTATGCACCTTGTTAGTACTATTCATTCATTAATTATTCGTTGTCTAAATAGGTCGTTTGGTATAAAAAAAGAGCGATTAAAGTTGACAGATTCGGAAATAATTAATACCTTTGCACCCAGAAAGATTGTAATAATTACAGAGCAAGAACACAATAGATATCCAACTGACTGTCAGTGGGTATAAAAGCGATACTATTCGTAATTCGTACGCATATTATTATTATAATACAAGAACATTATATAAATACAAGAACATTATGAAAAAGAAATTTATTTGCACCGTTTGTGGTTACATCCACGAGGGAACAGAGGCTCCAGCAGAGTGCCCAGTATGTCACGCTAAGGCTGCGAAGTTCAAGGAGTTCAACCCAGAGGCTTTGAAGGGTACTAAGACTGAGCAGAACCTTAAGAACGCTTTCGCTGGTGAGAGCCAGGCACACACTAAGTATCTCTACTATGCTTCAAAGGCTAAGAAGGACGGCTATGAGCAGATTGCTGGTTTCTTCGAGGAGACAGCACGCAACGAGAAGGAGCATGCTAAGATTTGGTTCAAGTTCCTCCATGGTGGTGATATCCCTACAACAACCGTAAACCTCGCTGACGCAGCAGCTGGTGAGAACTACGAGTGGACCGATATGTACGAGCAGATGGCAAAGGATGCTATGGAAGAAGGCTTCCCAGAGTTGGCTGTTAAGTTCCGTGGCGTTGGTGCGGTTGAGAAGCACCACGAGGAGCGTTACCGCAAGCTTTTGAAGAACATCGAGGATAGCGTAGTATTCTCTCGTGATGGCGACTGCATCTGGCAGTGCCGCAACTGTGGTCACATCGTTATCGGCAAGAAGGCTCCAGCTGTTTGCCCTGTATGTAACCACCCACAGAGTTTCTTCCAGGTTGAGGAGTCAAACTACTAAATCGACGCAATAATAATTCCACAGCGTTAGTCACATACCGTGCCAAAGTCTTTGCCGACCTTGGCACGGTTTTTTGATGCAAGTGGACAAGTGAACGAGTAGACAAGTTAGACAAGTAAACAAGTAGACAGGTAGACAAGTAAACAAGTAAACAACTTGATTGTAGACAGGATAATGGAAGACAAAGTAACAAGAGAACAAAGTTCTTTCGAGTAACAAGTGGACGAGTGGCTTGCTATAAAGGAAAACTTGTTCTTATGTTACTTTGTCTCACTTTGAAGTGGACGAGTTGACAAGTTGACGAGTTGACAAGTTGCTTGTTAACCTATCTACTTGTTAACCATGTTACTCTGTCTCCTTCACAAGCAACTTGTTCACTCGTCTACTCGTCTACTTGTTAACCATGTTACTTTGTCTCCCTTCACAAGCAACTTGTTCACTCGTCTACTCGTCTACTTGTTAACCATGTTACTTTGTCTCTCTTCACAAGCAACTTGTCTACTCGTCAACTCGTCAACTTTCGTAAACTTAATTCACAGACTGAAAATCAGAAGGGCGTTAATAGCGTTCCAATTAACGCCCTTTGGGCTTGCAAAAGACGCCCTTTAAGACCCTTACTAACGCCCTTTTGGAGTCTAATTAAGCACCTTTTAGTTTGCGATTTTGTAACCTATTGATTCTCTGTTAGTTGCAGAGTAACTTTTTAAGTGGCTTTTATCGTGACTTTGAAGGGGGATTGAGCGAGAATATGTAATGATTTTTCAGAGTCTAATAGCAGTTTTTCTTATCATTATTGCAAAGTAATACCAACTACGAATTTCACTAATTACGCTAAACTTATTGCTAAATAATTCGTGTAATTCACAGTTAACCCAAGTTTAACAGGCAAAATTATTTTTCATAAATTTTCGGGATAGTTCTACCAGATAAGCTACATAAAAAATGATAAGAAACCCAAGCAGAATTACGATAAGTTGAACTTAAAACACTCACCATTCAAGAAGAATAAAATTGTAGGGCACAGAGCCCATAAGAAGAACGAGGAAAGTACGGTGATAGTTAGATTTAGACGAAAGTGGGTATTAAACTTGGGTTAGTAAAATATTATATGCTTAAAAATACCAAATATAGTAACTATTTTTGTATATTTGCAAACAAAAAAGAGATAACTACGCCTAAGTGAAATTATAAAACAAATAGAAATGAATACTTTGAAGATATCTATAATTACTTGTTTTTTTCAATACTATATTCTCTCACATCTTTTGCAGAGGTAAAATCGAATATCAGCATTGAAATAGGAAGCTTCGACTCTATACCATCAAAGATAGATGGTGGATGTTGTGTCTTTTATAAGTATCCAAACAAAATGCGAAATAAAAGCTACATAATGGTGAATGACCTTGCAACCACAGCCTACATGATGATTAATCGTCGTTTAGAAGAGTTTACTCTTGTGTCCAATCGGAAAGACGTATTTTGGTACAAGAATAAAAGGTTTACTTTAAAAGTGACAATCAACCATACACAAAGCAAAGGTGATAGTGAATTCTATAAAGTGAAAGGCATTCTTATTGTAGAAGATCGTAACAAGAATCAACGGAAACTATCTTTTTGCGGGAATTGTAGCTGGTAGTTTATACTTTGTAGTATTTGATGTAATTGATGTCTTACCCATAAGTAGTATATGAATAGCAGGTGTGTGGGGATGAGCATTCGCAAGTCCATATACATTATGTCCTAAGACTCTGTTGGCAATTGGGTGTCTCGCTGACCATTGCTTTTTATATACCTACAACAGTAATAACCAGCTGTCATTATTAATGCTATGTTTTATAGCAATTGCTGGATATTATCCTTTAATAAGATTACTAAGGTTTTTCTTATCATTATTGCAAAGTAATACCAACTACGAATTTCACTAATTACGCTAATGATTTTTATCCTTTGAACATTGAGGTTTGAACATTGAACTCCTTTACCTTTGAAGTTTGAACTTTGAACATTGAACTTTATGATATGTACCTTTAATGACTACGAATTTCTCTAATTGCACTAATCCCTATTGCTAAATAATTCGTGTCATTCGCGTAATTCGTAATTAACTTTTTTTGAATTATGTTTTAACCCCTTGAGCTTTGAACTGTCACTATATCGGTAATCATAATTATGGATTATGAATTATGAATTAAAAATAGTAATTATAAATTATATTTCAAGTAATCAACCTTTCCAATTCACTCCAATTCTTTCCAATTCTGCAAACATTGGAAAGAATTTGAAGGTTTTTAAGGAAGTAAGTGGACGAGTTAAACAAGTGGACAAGTGGACAAGATGCTTGTGAGAAAGGATAATAGATTAGCAAAAAGAAAACGAGTGAACAAGTTAAAAACTCGTTCACTCGTCAGCTTGTTAGTTAACTTGTCAACTAAAATATGTTCATCTGTTACTTTGTCTTTTATTTACTCTGTCTACAAGCAACTTGTTAACTCGCCTACTCGTCAACTCGTCAACTTGAACAACCCCTACTTCCGTGTAAGTTTTGGCTGCACATAGACCTCACCGATACCACGGTAGGCACCCATGACTGGTTTAGAGTCAGAGAAACGGTTCCAACCGTAAGAGGAGAAGGTTTGCTCAGAGGCAAGCTTCTGAGCCTCCTTGAAGACAAGGTTGCCAGCGTCGTTGATAGACAGGAGGATGCTTTCCTGCGTACCATTGATGGCCGTCTCATGCTCCTTACTAAAGTCGTCAGCCACGATGACAGAGATAAAGTATTCGTAAACACCTGTCTGCACCTCGTTCTTTGCAACGACCTTACCGTTGGTCATCTTGAAGCCACTACCAGGAATGAAGTCTACTGCCCACGTGTATTTGTTATCAACGATGAAGTTCGCCTTATTGGTACCCGTCGCCTCGATACGGACGTCAGAGGTTCTCTCAGACAATGTACGATCAGCATTACGCATCTTTGCCGTCTGCTTATATTCGCCAACGAAGTCAGCCAATGAAGCCTGCACCACCTTCAGCGAGTCAACTAAGCCAGCAGCCTTAGCGATAACCCATCCCACACGAGCCTTACCCGTAGTATTCTCCGTTGCCTTTACGGTCAGTTCACTACCTTGTTCAGCAACAGAAAGCCAGTCGCCAGTCGTTGTATAGGTGACAGGAACGTTAGCCGTAGCAATCATTGTCTTCTGCACCGCCTTATCGTCAGTGAAGATATCCTGCCCAGCAGGGAGTCCGAAGGTGATACCCTCTTGTTGAACGTTCAGTGTGATAGAGTCGCCCTTTGCGTCTTTGATAACCAAGAGCGTGTTACGCGTCTGTGGACTGGTATTGGTAGTAGCCGTCAACAAGATCGTCTCAGCCTTCTTCGTAACCGTCAGCCACGCATCCTGCGCATAAGCTTGAGCAGGTTCAGAAGCCATCTTCACCTCATTCGTACCACCAATCACGTTGAACGCAGTCTGCGCCTTTACGACCTTCAATCCCGCAGCATACTCAGGCAGTTCGTTATTATCGTTGCTGCATGCCGTCCCAAGAACGGCAGCTGCAACGAGTAGGAATATAGAAATATACTTCTTCATAATTAATTAATTTTCGTCATGTACTGGATATTTGGCAATGTGAAGGCAAATACGTAGTTGCCTTGAGCATCGGTGACAGGCTGGAGGTCTTCGCCATAAGCCACACCGAAGAAGGAGTCTACGGCATGTCCTGTAATCTGACCACTGTCTTCAGCCTTAGCACGCTGCATATCTTCATCCCATGTGAAGAACAAGCTACCCTTTCCTTCACCGAAGAGTTTGCCCTCCTTCTGCGATGCTGGAATCATTACGATACCTGCTGGATACTTATAAGTAGGGTCGGTCACTGGCTGTCCAGGAAGCTCGAGATGACCCGTAGCAGGGTCATAAGTCAAGAGAATCTCGTAGTTGATATTATTAATATTCAACTTACCCTTCAGCGTGTTTGCCACAGAACCCATCTCCAAGGTAAGCTTGATACGCTTACGCAGGTTCGTCTTGAGTTGCCATTCACCAATCCAGAAGTCGATATTCTTATGACTCTTAGGCAAGAACTGAATGATCTTAAGGTCGTCTTGTGTCAGCGAGTGGTCGGCATCATTCCATGTGAAGTGCTGATACTTCTTGTTACCGATGACGATAGGCTCACGGAGTGTGATACCCGTATTGGTAGTACAATAAGGCATCTCCCACTTCTTATCGCCCAAGGTAACGCTAAGACGTCTTACCTCCTGCGTGAGTGTTCCCTGTGCTAAGGTGTCATTGCCCAAGACAAAGTCGTAGGTCTCGACATTCATACCCTCCATTACGGTAACAAGACCGAGCATATACTCCTCCCAACTGGTTCCCTTTGGCAGACGAGTAAGCACCATCTCGTTGTGCCACTTACGTCCTTTCAAGAAGATACTATCGTTGGTTGCACGGAGGATAGAGAACTCATAGTCGCCCTGCGCACCATCAGGACTACCCAACCAAGTCTCAGCTAATGGGTGAATCACTGCGTTATATTCATTGAACGACAAGGTAGGACCCAAGTCTTTCACTACATCATAGCCCGAAGTAGCCTGTGCCTCAACGTCCTTCACATCACCCATAGCGGTAACATGGCCGTTCTTGAACTTCAGCAACAGCGTGTAACCACCGTAGCTATAGTTCTTTCCCGTATAATACTGCATTACCCAACCATCCTCTGACGACTCTAAAAGTGCCTTATAATCAGCAACCTTCTTCTCAATTCGTTCAGCCGCAGGGAGGTCGAAAGTGGTCTTATCGTCATGTAGACACGATTGCAAAGAAAGTGTCAGTACGATAGCCATGAATAGTAAATATACCTTTTTCATTTGCGTATTCATTTACTTTATCAGGTTCTGAACTTAGTCTTTCATACTCTCTCACGCCCTTGCATGGGGAGTTTCAGGCTAAGTCAGAAGCCCTTGTTTATTTATTTATTGATAATATGTACACTACCCGTTCTCTTATTCCAGTGTGTTCAGGTCGAGTGTACCAATCTTTCCACCTCTTCTGAGGATTGCATTGCGCAGCAGTTCGATGTCAACATTCCATGAATTGCTCATGTACTCGCGAATGATTTTCAGCTTTTTGTTGATAATCGTACCGCCCTTGTTACCCGCATTCTTCATGATTGTAGCCCAATCCTCTGGCGTACTGGTCACGTAGATAGAGTAAAGTTCAGCAATATCCTCAGCAGGATTCTCCATAGAGTAAGCCGATACGAATCCCATGCTCTGCGCCTTCTTGTCAGGGATAGAAGTCCAGTTACCACTTACGTAGTCAGAGCGTGAGATATTATCATACGACTCATCGTAAGGCTTCTTCTGATTAAGAATGTGCATGAACTCATGGTGCATCGTGTGGAAATAGTAGTTATTCATACTACCATAGTCCTTCAGCTGGTCATCGGTAAGGGCATTTACCTTACCTAATCTTACCTTATAGCCACCCTCAGCACTACCGATTACCTCCGTACGATAACGTGTGTAACCCGGAGTACCTGTCACTAAGATGATACGTGGGGCATTCTCCTTGATGAAGTCAAGTCCGACGGTCTCTGCATAAGCATCAAACCACATATACTTTGTGAGGATTGCTAACTTCACCGTCTTTGCAGAGTCGGCAGGAACGAAGTTGTAAGCCTGCTCGGTCTCCTCTGTCTTCAGACGATACTGGAAGTCTATATTATAAGGCATGGTGTAGTTCTTGTACAACCACTGGTCGAAAGCATTACGCTCCACAGCCTTCGTTGAGAAGATAGAGTCACCGCTTATCTTGTCATCACTACATGAAGACAAGACTACGCCACAGCTGACAAGAGCGATTGCAACCAAATATAAATACTTTTTCATAACCTATCGTTTTAATTATTACGTGGATTAGGTGTCACACCCGCTGTGATGACGTCCTGTGGCAACTGAATAGCCAAGCGTGGGTCGCCAACCTTCATAGAGTCGGTTACGGCAGTAACGTTTGACTGCACATCAACCTTTCTACGATACATTGTGATACCATAACGCTTAACATCCTGCAGACGGAAACCCTCGTGGATGGTAACTAATCGCTTCAACTGTAAGAGACACTGCAAAAGAGGTTCCTGTGTGGTAGCCTCAACAGTGAACAATGGATTGAGTTTCTTCTTTGGTGTTGGCTTTGTTGGTGTGTAATAAGCCATTGAACCATAGAAGTCTTGAATGTCTGCAAGTGTGAGTTGCTTTCTATTCTTTGAGAAGACAGTCAACTCGGTGTTGATATCCTTCAACGCCTTGTCATACTGACCTAAGAGGGCATAAGCCTCAGCACGCTCAAGCAAGGTGATATCTGTGCTGAACACAGCATACTCACCGTAAGGAATACCAATCTCTGCTGTTGCATCAATCACCTTTGGTACGTATGGAAGTTTGCGCAAGCAATACTTTGACACACCATTATTATACAGAACAGTATAGTTAAGCGTTGAACCGCTGTCACCCCATGGACCTGGAGCCTGCAAGGTTTCATTCTTGCTAATCAATTCGCCATGCGCATACTTGCTACCAGCCTGAATAGGAATACTGATAACACCCCACTGTGAAGGAACTGGCAACAACATGATGTTCGCATTGTTGCTTGCATTCACGAAGGCGTTTGGCTGTACGTTACCACTTGGACCCAAGCGGTTCCATTCTGCCCAGTTGCGAAGGATGTCTGCTGGCTGATCGCCCAATACCATGTTAGCATACTTCACTGCCTTGTCATACTGTTGTGCATAGAGATAGAAGCGAGTTGCGAAAGCATAAGCTGCCTGCTTGGTGAAGTGGAACTTAGGCTTCGCATACTTTGTACCGACAAGAGAAATACCCTTCAGCATATCTGCCTCAATCTTCTGATAGAGTTCAGCCAATGTACCACGCTCTATCAATCTACCAACAACCTTCTCTGGCTCTGTTGGATAAGGCAAACCCAACTCTTTGGCAGCCGTAGTCTTGTCGTAAGCCTGACAGAAGACAGTTGACAACTGGAACATTGAGAACGCTCTGCAAAGCAAAGCCTCGCCCAACTGCTCCTGATATTCATCTTGATTTGACACACTATTGATAAAAGCAATTGCCTCATTACAAGCTGAGATAGCTGCATAATGCGCTGACCACAACTGGTAAGGAGTCTCCGTGTTGCTCACGTCGTCAATATCTTTCCACTGATAAGCCTGCTCTTGGAAACGGTCGAACGCACTCCAAGTACTATGCAACTGCTCGTCAGTATTGTCCGAATACATCTCAGTGAGGTAAGCTGGGTGCGCTTGTGGATAAGCACTCACCAACAACTGGCTCACTTCCGTAGGATTCTTAAGGTCCATACGGCTGTCTGGATACTTGTCAAGGAAGTCGTTACACGACGTTAGTGCTAACGCTAATGCAGCCACTGGCAAGTATAGAATATATTTTTGACTTTCATCTTCATAAGTTTTAAAGTCCAAGTTTTACTGTTAACGTAAATTGTTTTGGCATAGGCGATGCTACACCACCCACATTATAGAACTCTGGGTCCTGACCATTGAGTCGCTTGTCAGCATAGAGCAGGAAGAGGTTGGTAGCTTGAAGCTTCAACGATACGTTCTTGATCATGCTACTCTGGAACATCTGTGCAGGGAAATCATAGCCTAAAGAAATCTCTTTGAGGCGGATGAAGTCGCCCTTTGCAATACGTGCATCGCTGTAGTTGTAAGCGTTGTAACCCAAGCGAACATTGGTGTTTGCCATATATTGGCTCTTTGAAAGGATACCCGGAACGTCGGTCTCTTTCTCCTCACCTGGTGCCATCCAACGGTTCTTGAACGCATTGGTCATGGAAACAAGGTCGTTATAACGTGCACGGAACTTAGGATCAAGGCGTACGACATTACCGAAGGCATAAGTGAAGAACACGTTCAGACGGAAGCCACGATAGGTAAACATATTGCCAAGCGAACCTGTATGTGGTGGATCGGTAGGACCTTCATACTTCAAGAAGTCGGTCTTTGTACGCTCTTGGAAGTTGATATCGTCGGTTGTTACCTGTCCCTTCTCGTTGAGTACCATTGGCATTCCATCGCTGTTCAAGCCCATGAATGGGATTGAGAATAGTGCACGAGCAGGATAACCCTTCTTCGCAAAACCATTGCCACTCACAAGACTCATCACGTTACCTTGGTTGAAGAGCTTTGTAATCTCGGTCGTTGCATAAGAGTAGATGAAGCTGGTTGTCCAAGAGAAGTTCTTCTTCTTGATATTTACAGAAGAGATACTCAATTCAAGACCATTAGAATTCATCTCGGCAACGTTGGCTGCACGGATAATCTCACCACCCAAACCAGCTGTTACCATCGGACCAATCTCGTCGAAGTTTCTACGTGTATAGTAGTCGAAGGTGATACCCAAACGGTTGTTCCACAGTGAAGCATCGAAGCCAAGGTTCAACTCGTTCTTCTTCTCATAGGTAAGGGTTGAGTTAGCTAACTCGCTAAGTTCAAGCTGTGGTTCCTGATCTTCTGCAAAGAGACGGAAAGGAGTTGAAGCGGTGATGATAGCGGTTGAGTTGCTATAAGACGCATCTGGAGGTGTACCTGTAAGACTGTAAGAGGCACGCAGGGTAAGTTTGTTCAATGGAGAGAGCTTATTAAACCAGTTCTCCTCATGTACGTTCCATGCACCAGACACGTTCCATGTTGGCATCCAGCGTGCGCTTGAGTTACGACCCATCTGGTTTGATCCCTCATAACGAAGTGTACCATTGAATACGTAACGGCCCTGATAGCTGTATGTAGTGTTACCATAGAAGGCTACACTGCGTGAGTTGGTCGGGTTGATAGTATAATAGGTATTGCCCGACTCCAATGCACGTTTGAAATACTGATAGATATAGAATGGTACCATACCAGCATCATAACGCAGACCGGCACCCTCGAAGGCATTGCGCTGACGTTCAATACTCGTCAACTCCATACCACCAAAGAGGTTCATGATATGCTTCTCAGCAAAGGTGTGACTATAGTTTGCCGTTGCACGAATGTCATAATCGCTCATGCGGTTATCGCCCTTATGATACAAACCACCGTATGGCAATACGGTCATTGGCAACACGTAAGGGTTATTAGGGTCCTTATAAAGATACTTGTTGGCATCGCGGATAATTCCGTTTGACATCGCACGATAAGCCAATGCCTGATTGGATTCATCCTTCACAAAATGCTCCTGTGTTGAAGCCATATACTTGAATGCACCCAAGAGTGACAACTCCAAACCCTTGACAGGCTTGTACTTCAATTCCAATTGGAAACGAGCATCGAGGGTGTTGAGGTCGATATAGTTGTTATTCAACTCGTTGAAGATGTTGAATGATGCATAATTCGCTACGTAGGTTGCTGATGGGTCAAGTACACGTGAGGTGTTGCTTGCGTAGGAATAAGGGTTGATATCGAAGTCACGCTTCACCTCACCACCTACTACGTCAACGTCCTGACCAAGTGTTCCCGGTGCACGCTGCTTACGATAAGCCGCACCACCAATGAGGTTCAACGACAGCTTGTCTGACAAATGCTGTGTGAGATTCACATTGAGCGTATAACGGTTTACGTTGCTCTGCTTATACCATCCCGGGTCTAACAATGCACTGAACGATGCATAATAGTTTGATTTCTGTGTACCACCGCTCAAACTGATAGAGTGGCTTTGCATAATATTAGATGAGAACAACTCCTTAAACCAGTTGGTATTGCGGAACTCTGCACGCTGTAGATAGCGGTTGCGGGCCTCTGTGGTATTCTCCAAGGCAAACGCCCTATACGTGCATTATACGTGTTAATCAGCTCGTACATCTTTCCATATACACCATACTCGCTACCATTGAGCACTTCTGAGAAGTTCAACCATCCTTTATCTGCCAACTCTCTGTAGATACCCATCTGTTCCTTTGAGTCGAGGATATCGAAGTTGCTATAAGAGGGAACGAGGCGAGAGGTGAACTCACCGGTATAACTGATGTGTGCCTGTCCTTGCTTTCCTTTCTTCGTAGTAACGACAATCACACCTGCCATTGCACGCGCACCATAGATAGAAGTGGCTGAACCGTCCTTCAGAATCTGGAAACTCTCAATATCATCGGCATTAAGACCTGCTATCGCAGAAGAGATAAGCGTCTCTGGATTACCTGATGCCAAGTCGTCTGCACCGACATTGGCTGCATCTTCCATGATCACACCATCGACAACCCAAAGTGGCTTACTGCTACCGTAGATAGAGGTGGCACCACGGATACGAATCTTTGGTGACGTACCGAAGGTTCCGCTGACGTTCTGAACAGACACACCCGCTGCCTGACCTTCAAGCGAACGGCTGATATCTGCCACACCACTCAGGCGCGCCTTCTCAGCATCAACCTTGTCCGTTGCACCCGTAAAGAGACGGCGGTCGGTGCGGGTAAGACCCGTCACAACAACCTCGTTTAGTGTTTGGGTGCTTGACTTGAGCACCACCTTCATGTCGGTTGTACCCTTCAGTGTCTGCGACGCCATACCGATATAGCCCACAGTGATCTGAGGATTAGCAACGTCAGTGGTAAGCGAGAACTTACCATCAACATCGGTCACTGCACCCGACTTGGTGCCCACGACCATAATGGTAGCACCGATAACGGGTTCGTTATCGTCGGCAGCCACTACGGTACCCGAAATTTTTAGTTTGTGCCAATGCTGCGCTTACGTACATAAACAGCATGACAAAACACATAAGTAACTTTTTACTCATAAACTTTGTTATATTTAGTCTGATCTTATTAAATCCGATTGTGAAACACTTTCTCTATCATATAAAAGGACAAACAAAACTCTTTTTGAGCCTTCCATACACAGTGACTACAGCTTAAACTCATAGTATAAAATATCTATAATCTCAACAAACATGTGATACATATGTATTAAACAATTTGCAAATATAGCAAAATTTATTGAAAATGCAAGGTAAAGTATTTTTTTTGTTGACGAGTAGGCAAGTGGACAAGTGAACGAGTGGACAAGTCAACCAGTTGCTTGCGAAAAGACAGAGTAACATGGTAGACAAGTCAACGAGTAGACGAGTCAACCAGTTGCTTGTAGATAGGGTAAATAAAAGACAGAGTAACATGGTAAGTGGACAAGTCAACGAGTGGACAAGTGAACCAGTTGCTTGTAGACAGGGTAAATAAAAGACAGAGTAACATGGTAAGTGGACGAGTCAACGAGTGGACAAGTCAACAAGTTGCTTGTAGACAGGGTAAATAAAAGACAGAGTAACATGGTAAGTAGACGAGTGGACAAGTTAACAAGTTGCTTGCGAAGTCGAAACTCCGTCCTGTTTCTCCAATGAAAGACGAGATAACAAGTGGCCGATGCCAAACTTGCCAAAAAGATGAAATAAATCATCACTCATTCGAGTTTTAACATTCAAAAGTTTGGATAACTCACTTGTTTTCTCTATTTTTGCTTCCATAACAGTTTTGTTGTCTTATCTTTAAAATCAGTTCTTTAGCGATTACTAATTTACAAAGAAAATTCGACAAACTGTTATTTTTCTATCTATTTATTAGGGTGGGAAACTTTAGTTGATAAATATGGTGGTATTGATAAATTGCAAAATAAATGTAATGAAGTAACAAAGAAAATTTATGGCAATCAAGCTAAACAGGGGCATAACCCATGCTGAGAAAGAGATAAAAGAAGGTGATATCTTTTATATCTATAATGATTATTACAAGAAATACTTTTTTGGCAAGATTCTTGTGGATATTAGCCGGCTAACGACACAGGTTGGAAAGGATAGCGCTCTTGACTTCTTCTCAGACTGTTATCTGGTCGCTGTGTATAAAGAAATATCCGATACACCTGAATTACATAGTCGGGAATTTATCATTCCCGGCAGCTTCATCTATAAGAGCAGCTTCAAACGACAGAACAGACAGGGATTTGACTGGACGCATTATGCCTATGAGGCAGTTGATTTCCACACCTTAGACTTTCCAGAGTTCTTTCTGAACCATGACGATGGGGTCTACCTTGTACGTGGAGAGCTCAGATTTCGGACGGAATTATCCCGCCAGCAGGAAGAAGAATATAAAATCAGAGGCTCGAAGTCGGGTAGCATAGACTACTCCAGTGCTTTGCTGCTGCAAGGATATAAAGCCTATAGCGATAGGATAAACTATCACGATCTCCACCTGTTGCCAGAGCTTCGCAAGTCCATCTACGATATGATTGGCGAGGATGCAGGTATGTCATATTATGACTTGGCATTGAAATACGGCAAGGATGCGGGTCGTTTCTTTACAGATGCCTTACCAGAAGAAGTCCAGCAAATAAAACCTATGGAAACAGACCAGCGTACAGGATTCCCAAAAGAATTGCTATGCGGCATTGCGTGGAGCTTCAGGCAACAGAGATATTCTTCGTTGGCTGCGTTTGCAGACGAATTGCAAGCGTATAATGAAGAAATCACTGGCGAATACACCCCTGGTGTCTGGACGGATGAACTGAAGCTGATTGGCAGTCGTATCCTGGTGCAGTACGAACATTGGGACGATGAACTGGAAGAGTCAAGGGAAGAAAAAGTATTCCTGCAAGCAGACAATGGTAGCTACTTCACAGTAACTGAACTCATTTATAAGATTCATAATCATGTCTGTGACAAGCTGGTCAATGATGACAATGTCTTCTTTGAGGGACTGCAACTGTTTGAAAGAGACGATGTCAATCATCCAAGAACCCCTTATTATTTTATACTTCAAGGCAGTTAAGGCTAAAAGATAAACTTATGAATAAGATGCTAAAGAAATTTTTGGGCGACAAGTATAATCGTGCAAACAATATAGCCAAGTCAGTACGTTCTTTGCAGCGCGTACCCGAGAAGGAGCGGCCAAGGATTGTCAAGAAGGCAGTGCTCAATGTTTATGTGATAGGTTCTATCATCATCCTCATCTCTCTATGGCTTTACTTCTTCGGAAATGAGATTATGGCCATACCTATAGGTAATAATCTTGAAGGCGAAACGTTCAGGTCAAGGCGTGCAAACCTCTATTTGCATCTTCTTGTACCAGTTTTCATTCCAGTGATTTTTATTTTCGGTATTCCTCTGCTCATCCGCAACTATATCATCAAGCGGATTGTTGATAAGGAGTTTCCGAAGGAGCAGAGGAGAATGTAGATTATGTATATTAGGACGTTTCTGTTAATTCCCTCTTAGAACTCTCCAAGGCAGCCAAAAACTGCATTCTTTTCCTTGGAGAAGTTAGTTATAAATATTCGATGAGACAATGAATCTAAAGAAAATATTAAAGGAAGAAGCTACTTGGGATTTCTTGGCCTTAGCGGGGCTGTGGATACTACTTTATATGGGATCGAATGTCATTATAGATACGTATTTCTATATGATATCATTAAACATTTTGATTCTTTTGTTTTCTTATATAATACTTAGGATAAAGAAAAAAATGCATTACTACTCTTATGTTGTAGGCTGTGCGTTTTTTGTAGTTTGGTTAATCTTTTACATTATATGCGATTTGAAAAGCAGAAGTTTGAAAGGTTATATGACCAAACAACTCCCAGTATTGTTTTATATTCCAGCAAGTTCTGAAGGAAGGTGGACAAGTAGTGGAATTGAAGTAGAATGTAAGGGAAATCAGCATAAAATCTCAACAACTCATGAATCAGATAGCCTATATCAGATTTATGGAGACTCGGTTATCAATCATATCGTAGTACGATACGTGCTAAAGGAACCTTTTCCTCACGTATATTATATAGATCGCATGCAAATAACTTATAAGTAAGTTAGTTCTTTCAAAACATACTTTACAGATTGACTTATAACAAATTAAATAGAAAGGGATATAAATGAACATGAGAATTATAACCTTTATAGGTCTAATTACATTTATAATTAGCTGCTTTCTACCATGCTTCTCTGTAAGAGATAGTTCCTTTGATTACATGGGATACACGGCTTTATTCTTGGGATGGGCTGGAGTATTTATAAATAGCGAACTAACTGTTTATTATATATCATGGTATGCGAATATTCTTTTTCTTGATATCTTTATTTATAAAGAGAAAGTGTATCAGGGATAATATTATTAACAGGCAGTCTCATTTTAGGATGCTTATTCCACGGATGCCCCTATATTGTTATTAACGAAGCTGGAAAACATAGTGATATTGTTTCATTGCAGATTGGATACTACGTATGGATTTTAAGCTTTTTCATTTTACTTATAGGAAGGATTTTAAGATATAAAGAATAAAATTATTATGAGTATGAAGCACCTTTTATTATTAGTGTTATTCGTTTGTTTTTCGTGTATAGAGCCTAACGTAAAAGATATGTTAGGAGATGATTTTAGGTTGTATAAACATACGCCTGCATGGTCTTTAGCAAAGGCTGTTGAGGATGAAGATACTACAGAGATTTCGAAACAAGTTTTACAGATGCATATTCCTGTAGATTACCGAGACCCAAAGTACAAGCAGACTCTTTTGATGTTAGCAACACGTACTAATAAAATAGAATCCGTTGAGAAATTATTAGAGTTAGGAGCTAATCCTAATGCACATAATGACTCCACTAAATACTTTGGACAAAGTGCAGTCTTATTAGCTTGTCGCTTTACAAGACCCTCAAGTAAATACTTGCTTTATTACTGAAGTATGGAGGAGACCCTAATTCAACAGCTTGTGGAGTTCAGGAGGATGGTTTAGGAGATATTGTACCAATGAGAGAATTTGCTTTAAGTGCTGCTGTATTTTCCTCCTTTGAGAAGGTTAAATTATTAGTTGATGCAGGGGCAAACATTAATTATGCAACATCTACTGAAAATTGCGCAATAGAAAATTGTATGATTCATGGTAAGATGGATATTATGTTATATCTTCTACAAAAAGGAGCAGACTATCGCAGAAAGTTTACAGAAATAGACATAGATAAGCCTGATTACCCTACTTTTGAAGTAGACATTCTATATAAATTACGCAAATGCGTATACCCAATTGGTTCAAAGGCATACAAAGAGAAAATGAAAGTTGTTAATTTCTTGAAGAGAAAGGGATTAGATTATTGGAAATCACCAATACCAAGTGGGATGTATGGGGTTATAATGCGTGAGATAGCCCCTAAAAATAAAGCAGACTTCGATTATTATATAAAGCATTATTAAATTGGTCTCTTTACGGTAATGATTTTGATTCAAACATATAATAAAAAGAAATGAACATTGATATTATCGATTATGATACATATAAAAGATTAAATTATGATTCAGTATTCAAAGACTATCATAATGATTCTTATCGAATATATGGGAAGATAGTGGAAGGCGATTCCTATGCAAAAAAATTGCTTGGTCAAGTGACCTATTACAGCCTCAGTTCATAGAAGTATTCCCAAAGATATTTGCTATAGGAATTGATCAAGATTTTGCTATCTATGATTTTGACTTGAAACGTAGAATAATGTATTTAGACTTAGGCTTTCTTTTTTGTGAAATGGCTATATTTGAAAAGAAAATACTTATTGCTACTGAGTTAGAAGTTATCGTTATAGATACACAGAAATATAAAGTTATAGATACGATTCCATTGCAAGATACATACGATAAAATGAAAATTAATTGTGGTGAAGTTGAAATCTATTGTATGGATAATTCTTTTGAAATATTATTACAGAAAAACTCGCTAAAAGGTGGGGGAATGCCCCAGAAGTAAGCAATATCAGCACATCTGTAACACACTTTATATCAAAACGTTAGGAAAGTCCATTTAAAAAGGGGCTTAATTGGACTTCAAAAGGGCGTTAGTAAGCGTCTTAAAGGGCATCTTTAGCAAGCCAAAAGGGCGTCTTTGAGAAGCTAAAAGACCATATCTTGAAACACAGTATATAGAAAATTATTTACAAACAAACACCCCTCCACAACCTCCCTCTCTCTGTGTGACTTTTATATGTAGTAGGCTTACTTTATCACTCCATATTTCGGAAGAACTTGATGCTATCTTCCCATATCATGAGGGATTGGCAGCTGTGGCAGTACGATAGCATCGCTAATTATCGTCAGGTTAAGAATAATAAGGTCCTTGTCTTGAAGGATGGTAAGTGGAAGGCTCTCCAACTCAGCGGTCGCTGACCAAAGGAAATAATGAGGAGAGGGTGTGTGAATTTTGGCAAATTATAATCATTTATCGACAGATAGTTGTTAAGATTACTCTTAAAGGTAAAAAATATTCTCATTTTCCGTGGAAAAGTAGTAATTTTGTAGCCGATAAACCCATGTTAGACAAACTTACGATCAATGCTCGTTGAGGAGATGAAACGTTTTAAGGAGTTATTTTTTATACCGATACTATTCGTATGTCTTTGTTGTCAGGCAAAGGCATCTGCCGTATTGCAAGATAGCATACAGCTTGCGGACTCAATAAAAACGGTTGATAGTTTAAGCCTTGTTGCTGACACAGGTTTAGTTCCCTCTATAAAATGTGTTCCTGCGGAAGGAGAGGAAAAGTCTTGTAACGCTTCTAAACCGCATTTTGATAGGATTATATATACTTGTGCACCACTTATTATAAACGGTCTTATCATGAAAGGGCAGAGTAGGCAATTTCGTGGTTTGCGAAATGACTATATACCAAGATTTGATAGGAGTTTAGATAACTACACGCAGTATCTCCCTGCTGCCGTTATGCTTGGCTTAAAGGTTGGTGGCGTGAAAGGTAGAAGTAGCTGGGGGCGTATGCTTGCCTCTGATGCTATGTCGGTAGCGTTGATGGCAGGTATTGTTAATTCGTTAAAATATTCTGCTCAAGTAGAGCGTCCAGATGGTACGGACCTACGCTCTTTCCCTTCTGGGCACACTGCGACAGCCTTTATGACTGCTACCATGCTGAATAAGGAGTATGGGTATCGGAGTCCGTGGATAGGTGTCGGTGCTTACACAGTGGCAGCAGCGACAGGTTTAATGCGTATGGCAAACAATAAGCATTGGCTGAGCGACGTACTGACAGGGGCAGGCGTAGGTATTGTGGCTACAGAGTTGGGCTATTATTTTACGGATTTGATATTTAAGGAGCATGGGTTAAGAAAGGCTGATGTAGAGGAAAAGTTTGATAAGCTGCAGAAGCCGTCATACGTTGGTCTTAATTTCTTATTAATGAGCCGTTAGGTACGTATCTCAATGAGAAAGGCTCAAAAGTTAAGGTGTCGCGTGGATGTACCTCAGCTGTTGAGGGAGCCTACTTCTTTAATCCCTATATTGGTGTTGGTGGGCGGTTCTCTGTGACCCGTACGTCAGTCATCGTAGACAATGTCAAGGCTGAAGATAATGTCTTCGATACGTGGAAGTTAGGTGGAGGTGCTTATTTCTCTTATCCGTTATCAGAGCGTTGGCTTCTCGGCAGTAAACTCTTGGTTTCATCTGTGTTTTATCCCGACATAAAGTTAACGGACGATTTAATTGATTCTCATCATGGAGTAGGTTTTGGAACAGGTCTTTCACTGACCTTCAGAGTTCGTCAGCATTATAATGTTCGTTTCCTTATAGACTACAATCTCTTACCTTATCGTGTGTCAGGAGTGCGCACTTGTTCTCATTCTTTAGGATTAGGCTCCTCTTTTGTCATTAGTTTTTAACCAAGAGTAACGTTAAAAACAAGTCCAGCACAAGCAACTCGTTCACCCGTAAATTTGTTACTCAAAAGAACTTTGCTCATCTGTTACTTTGTCTTTTATTTACTCTGTCTACAAGCAACTGGTTCACTTGTCCACTCGTCTACTTGTCTACTCGTCTACTATCATGAATTATACCAGTAATCATAATTATGAATTTTGAATTCTGAATTCTGAATTAAAAGCATTATCTTTGCACCGCTTAAATTTATTTCAGATGAATAAACAGTTTTTATTAGCTGCCTTATGGCTCAGTCCTTTGGGATTGTATGCACATAAGGCTAACGGGATTGGTGCGGTAACATGGAAAAATGAAGCACCAAAAGAAAGAATGATTCGGGGCATTGATGAGGACAAGACGCACCAGCGTTTTACGCTCAGTGGATATGTGAAAGACCGTAACGGAGAACCACTTATCAATGCAACTATCTACGACCTCACCACACGACAAGGCACGATGACGAATGCCTACGGACATTTCTCGCTCACATTGGGCGAAGGACAACACGAAATAAGGTGTAGCTACGTAGGATATAAAACCCTTATTGAGACCATTGACCTATCTGCAAACCAAAACCATGACATCATCTTGCAAAGCGAAGCACAGTTGGATGAGGTGGTTGTGACGACAGACCTGAACTCACCTTTGTTGAAAACGCAGACTGGAAAAATCTCTCTCTCACAGAAAGATATTAAAACGGAGTACGCACTGTTGAGTAGTCCGGACGTTATCAAGACCTTACAGCGAACGAGCGGTGTGGCTGACGGTATGGAACTTGCCAGCGGTCTCTACGTTCATGGTGGTAATGGCGACGAAAACCTCTTCTTACTCGACGGTACACCTCTCTATCATACCAACCATTCATTAGGTCTTTTCTCCTCGTTCAATGCCGATGTTGTGAAGAATGTCGACTTCTACAAGAGCGGTTTCCCAGCACGTTATGGCGGTCGTCTGTCGAGTGTCATCGACGTTCGCACGGCTGACGGCGACCTTTATAACACCCATGGCAGCTATCGTATCGGCTTACTCGATGGTGCCTTCCATATCGGGGGACCTATCAGAAAGGGAAAGACATCCTATAACTTCGGTTTGCGTCGTAGCTGGATGGACCTCCTCACGCGTCCTGCCTTTGCGATAATGAACCACAAGAGCAACGATGAGGATAAGTTGAGTATGTCGTATTTCTTCCATGACATAAACTTCAAGTTGACCAATATCTTCAACGAACGTTCGCGAATGTCGCTGAGTGTCTACTCTGGTGAGGACCGATTGGACGCAAAAGACGAGTGGCACAGTAACAATAGCAGTGGTTATAATGACGTAGACATCTATGTGAATCGCTTCCACTGGGGTAACTTCAATGCTGCCTTAGACTGGAACTACCAATTCTCGCCGAAGCTCTTTGCTAACTTCACAGCCGTCTATACGCACAATCGCTCAACGGTTAGCAGCTCAGACGAGTGGAGATTTACACGCCCCGGAGAGAAAGAACAACTAACATTGACCTCTCATGGCTATCGTTCATCTATTGATGACATTGGCTATCGAGCAGCTTCGACTTCCGTCCAAGCCCTCGTCACCACATTCGCTTTGGTCAGGACTATACCTATCATCGCTTCCAGCCACAGACTTACAACCGTTTTGATAACTATCAAACCAATAGTGAGGCAAAGGCTGACACGATTGCGACCCACAGTTATAATAAGAATGTGGCACATCAGCTGACCTTCTATGCCGAAGACGAGATGACACTCAACGAGAAATGGAGCCTCAACGGAGGTGTGAATGCCGATGTCTTCCATATTAGCGGTAAGACCTTCGCAACACTGAGTCCACGTCTTTCGATGAAGTTCCAGCCAACGGAGCGTCTGTCTCTTAAGGCAAGCTACACGCTGATGAGCCAATTTGTACACAAGATTGCCAACTCCTTCCTCGATCTTCCAACCGACTACTGGGTGCCAACGACGGCTCGACTACACCCGATGCGCTCTTGGCAGGTGGCTGCAGGAGCTTATATGAAACCTAACAAGCACTGGTTGCTCTCGTTGGAGGCTTATTACAAGCGTTCAAGTCATATCCTACAGTATTCAAGTTGGGCAGGATTGGAGCCACCAGCAGCCAACTGGGACTATATGGTTATGGAGGGTAATGGTCGCTCTTACGGTATTGAATTGGATGCTGATTACAACGTTTCCAACCTCACACTACATGGTTCTTATACCCTCTCATGGACTGAGAAGAAGTTTGATGACTTCTACGATGGTTGGTATTATGATAAGTTTGACAACCGTCATAAGCTCACCCTCACCGGAAGATGGAACATCACAAAGAAGATTGCAGCCTTTGCTGCATGGACATTCCGCACGGGTAACCGCATGACAATCCCTACTCAGTATATCGGATTGCCTGACGTTCCAGCGCAGGAGCAGGGAGGATTGACCTTTAATTCATCTGATGACAACACGTTGAACTTTGCTTACGAAAAGCCTAACAACGTTATCTTGCCGGCTTATCACCGTCTTGACATCGGCTTCGACTTCCATCATACCACCAAGAAGGGGCATGAGCGCATCTGGAACCTCAGTTTCTACAATGCTTATTGCCACCTGAACTCACTCTGGGTACGTGTGAAAATCGACGGCAATAACCAGATGAAGATAAGGAACATAGCGTTCATCCCTGTGATTCCATCGTTCAGTTACACATTTAAATTCTAAGTTTCGAACATGAAAAAGATATTTTTCCTCCTCTTCCTTGCCCTATCGGTGATGAGTTGCAAGGATGATTTCAGTGTCAGCAATCTGCCTGATGCAAAGCCAAAGTTGGTTGTCTATTGTATGCCTTCTACTTCCGACACCACTTATATCACGGTGTCACGTAGCATACCTTTGAAACAATATAACACAACAGAGAAGAATGTAATGATTGATGATGCAGTAATCAGCTATCAATTGAACGGACAGACGAGGACGGTGACTGCCTTGGGCAATGGTCGCTATCGTGTCGTTGGACAACAGAAGGCGGGCGATAAGGTGCAGTTGCGTGTTGAAGCGCAGGGCTTAGAGGCTGTCGAGTCGTCTACGGAGATTCCACAACCGATTGGTATCAGCAATATTGCCACACGTATGGTACGTATGAAGAGAGACCCTTCGGCAAATGTAGAAGACTTCCTGCAGCTGCAAGCCACCTTCACCGACCCTGCCCAGACACACGATTATTATGCTGTACGCGTCAAGAGTAAGAAGTTGCGCTACCTTTATGTTACCTGTTTTAAATATGGGTGGCTATATGCAGGAGGTGATGAGCTACTATTCTTACGCTGACTATATGGAGGGACGTAAGAGCAACAGCTATGATAGTGTGGCTGTAAGATACGACTTGGAAACAGCGTATATACCTATCGCAACAGCAAGTGAACCGCTTCTGAACCCATTGTCAGACATTGACGATGATTTCGACTTCAGTAGTGACTTCTATAAGCAGTTCTATGTCTTCGATGATGCGACAATCAATGGCAAGACTTACACACTTCATCTGAACGTTGAACCTTACACAGGAATAAGAGATGAGACCAAAGCGTCTTTGGCAGAGCTAAAGACAAAGTATGGTATAGAGGAAGGATTGCAGTTAGAGTTCTATCACATCGCCCCAGCCTACTACCGTTTCCTACAGGCTTTGAACGATGTTTCGAACAATTCCCTTGCTCAAGCGGGCCTCTCTACTATCCGTACCACCTACAGCAATATGCTGAATGGTATGGGAATCTGTGCTGGGTTTAATATGAGCCAAGCAAAAACACTAACGAGCCAAAGCCAACTGGCCCAGCCAGCACCAACCGGCCCCTCCCCTTACCCCTCCCCCAAAGGGAGGGGCGTAATCTCGAGATACCCCTACCGAGCCTCTCTCCCCATCTCCTCTTCGAACCAACGGTCATTTACTAAAGGGAAGTAATGAGAGAGGGGCTGGTTAGTTTTGAGGCTTGGACTTGCTTATTTTTTTGTCCATTTTTTTTCCAAACCCTTTTCCAAAACATACTCTTTTAGTTTATTTTTAATGCCTAATTGGCTCGCAAAAGGTGCTCTTTTGAAGCCTTACTAACGCCCTTTTGGAATCCAATTAAGCACCTTTTCTTGTGTTACTTTATAACTAACTGATTTCCTTTTAGTTATAAACCTACTTTTTATATGTGTTTTGCCGTGATTTATAGATGTTTTATCCGAACTTATGTAATGTTTTTTCGAATCCTCATCTGCGGTAGAAGTCCTAACCCAAATTGGGTATTAGACCACAAAATAAAATGTTTTTTATGTGCGAGGATGATAATAGAATAAACAGTTGAGCGTCTTGCTATGTTTTTTTTAGCTATTAACTTAAAAGTTCTCCATGCCGTAAGGGGTATCTCGAGTGTTTACGCCCTCCCTTTGGGGGAGGGGTAAGGGAGGGGCCAGTTGCTTGGGTGCTTCTTTTTCTAAAACTCCACCGTCACCCTACCATTTATCTGTCGTCCAGTGAGGTAGTTTGGGACGGCATATTGCTGTCCGGCAATGTCTGTCACCCAATAATAAGAATTGACGTTGTTGATACCAAAGAGGTTCAAACAGTCAAGACCGAGCCATATATTCTTAAAGATTGTGTTGCGATGGCCGTCGTTATTGTCTAATAGGCGGTAGCTCATACCGATGTCGGCACGCTTGTAAGCGGGTGCGCGGAAGGTGTTATTCTCCAATTCCTTGTGTGGAGCAGAGAATGGCAGACCGTCTGCATAAGCCAATTTCAGCGACATACGCCAACGTGTTGTACCTGGGAAGAAGTCCGTGAAATAGAGGTTGAGCGCATAACGCTGGTCGGTTGGGAGAGGAATACTCTTACCATTCAACTTCATTCTCGTGTTCATCACACTCAGCGTCAGCCATGAGTCAGCACCCGGAACGAACTCACCAAAGAGTTTAAGGTCGAGACCTGTGGCATGTCCTGTGGCTGTATTTTCACCATAATACGTCACCTTCACATTGTCAACAGAGTATGGAACGAGGCGTGAAAGTGCCTTATAATAAGCCTCCGCAGTGAACTTAAACGGACGACCTAACATCTCAAAGCGATAGGTCATACCTGCCAATGCGTGGATAGACTGCTGTGCACGAATCTTCTTATTGAGCGTTGCGTAGGTAACACCATTGACGATTGATGTGTCGCGAAGCTCCTTATAGAACGGTGCCTGATAGTAGATACCACCTGCAATGCGGAAACTAAGATTGCGATTTCTACCCGGTGTGATGGTCAGCGATGCACGTGGAGAGAAAAGACTCTCACCATTGAAGTCCCAATGCGCAAAGCGTACGCCATAATTCAGTGTGAAAAGCGTTGGAACAGAGTCACGTGTCTGGAAGTTCCATGTGTCCTGCAAGTAGCTTTCAAAGCGTTTCGCCTTGAGTTCGTTACGAGCGCGAAGCGAGTAAATCATCTTCAAGTCACGCCCTGTATGCGGTACGTTATAACCCGCTGAATCACGGTATTCGTATTCGGCAGAGTTCTCCTTGATACGCTCAAGTTTATAGGTCACTGCGCCCTCAATCTTATGTTTGCCAGCCCGATGCTGCATCATCAGCTTCAAACTCTTCACGTCAGCGTTGAGATAGTCGCGAGAATGCTGCATATACGTACCCACACCGAGGTTTTCCGACGTCTCCGTCTGTGTCAGCCAGTACTGTCCTTGAATGTCATAACGCTCCTGCTCCTTCGTTGTGAAAGCCGATGCGAGGAGAGATAAGTCTGTGCGAGAACTCAAATGGCGTGTGATAGCCAACGAACCAAAGAAGGTACGGAAGAGGTCTTTCTCCTGTCCATCGAAGTAAACGCGGAACTTCTTCACGTTCTGCAGCGTTCCGAAGTTTGTCTCACGATCTTCTGGCTCGAAGTTATAGCGGTTGTCAGAGATGTTACCGATGAAGTCTACCTGCCAACGTTTGTTGGGTTGCCATGAGAGATAAGTCTGATAATCAAGGAATGACGGACGATATTCGCCCTTTGTCTGGAGTGATCCGAGGAGGTAACGATTGGTTTTATAACGCACGCCATTGGTCCATGTCAGTTTCTTCGTAGCCAATCCGAGGTAGGCACTGGCACCTAAAAGTGAGGCAGAGACGGAGGCTTCCGTCTTCTTCGGGCGTTTATAGGTGATGTCTAAGGCTGAACTCATCTTGTCACCATATTTCGCTTCGAATCCACCGGTTGAGAAACCAACGCTCTCTACCATGTCGGGATTGATAATAGAGAGTCCTTCTTGCTGTCCGCTTCGCACAAGGAAGGGACGGAACACTTCTATGTTATTGATATACACAGAGTTCTCATCGAAGGTACCACCACGCACATTATATTGTGAAGATAGCTCCGAGTGGGTTGAAACACCCGCCTGAGTCTGTACCATTTCTTCGACAGCATTGCCCGACGTAGACGGTCCTTGTTTAGTTTTTGAATATCCAATTCTTCCGTTGTTCCATGCTGTTTGGCTTTACCCTGCACTACAACCTCCTCCAATGCATTGTCGTCAGCAAGCTGTACGAGCAGTGTCTGCTTTCCCTTTGGGCGCACGAGAATCCTCGTCTTGGTCTTGTAACCAATCATTGAGAAGCGCACCTTCACGGAGTCTTCACTCTGCAACTGCATATTGAACTCGCCTTTAGGTTGGTCATCGACAGTTTCCCCTGCGTAACCACCATGACAGAAGCCAACTCAATAGGGTTGCCTTCCTTGTCGGAAACCTTCCCTTGCAGTGTGAACGATTGCGCAAATGCTAACTGGGTTGTCAGCATGAACAATAGTAGTAATATGTATTTCTGAATATCCTTACGTTTCATACATTATATAACGTTGCTGATTTCGTTTTATTGTCTTTCACAGTCGCTTAGAAGTGAAAGACTTGCTGCAAAGCGATTCTTGCGCTTTACGGTTCCTCATCAGCAGATATAAAAAAGTGGATGCGCCTCATTTGACACATCCACCTCTATAATTGAAATCTATCTTCTGTCTTTTTTAGCCCAAGTACTTCATGAGTACGCGTGCATTCCCGCTCTCACGAATCTTCTCGATAGCCTTCTCACGAATCTGGCGAACACGCTCACGGGTAAGACCCATCTCTGTTCCAATCTCCTCCAGACCCTTCTCTTGGCAACCGATACCGAAACACTCGGTGACAATCTTTATCTCACGATCCTTCAAAGTGTTCTGAAGAACGGCACGAAGGTCGTCTGACATTGACTCGAAATCAACGCCACGGTCGGTACGAGAGTCGTCACCTGAAGACAGCATATCACTCATTGAGTTATCGTCGTCATCGCTAAATGGAGCATCGATACTCATGTGATGGTTGTCTGCACTCTGACTCTGACGGATGCGAGCCTCATCGATACCTGTCAACTCTGCCAACTCATGGATAGAAGGACGACGGTTGTGTTGCTGCACAAACTCGTTCGTTACCTGATTAATCTTTGAGATAGCACCCACCTGATTCAGCGGAAGACGCACGATGCGACTCTGCTCAGCGATAGCCTGCAGAATACTCTGACGAATCCACCAAACAGCGTATGAGATAAACTTAAAACCACGAGTCTCATCGAACTTCTCTGCTGCCTTTACCAAACCAATGTTTCCCTCGTCGATAAGGTCGGTGAGAGAGAGTCCTTGGTGCTGATACTGTTTAGCTACAGAAACGACGAAACGGAGGTTAGCCTTAATCAGTTTCTCCTTCGCACGCTCGCCTTTGCGACCGCCTTTGTGGATTTCCTGTGCCAGCTCAATCTCTTCGTCAACGGTAATCATCGGTTCACGACCAATCTCAACGAGATACTTATCCAGTGCCTCACTTGATCGGTTGGTGATACTTTTTGAAATCTTAAGTTGTCTCATGAATTGTTTACTATTTCCTCCTAAAAATATAGCTAATTTCCGTTATCCAAAATTGATACGGCGTGCAAAGGTACATATAAATATGTGAATAACCAAATCTGAACACCTTTGGTTGTGTATTTTTATATTTTTTTATACGATTACACGTCGTAATCGCCTGTTATTGTAGACAAAATCAATGTGTAATGCGCTAATTCCGTCCGCCTGTAAGTCAATAAGCAGTGCCTTGTAATGATTTATGACGTAAAAGAAAGACTCTTTTTTCTCTCTTTAATTGATGTGCGGACGCCCCGCACATCTGGTGCTTATACTTCGCACAATTAGTGCTAAGCATAAATACGAAATAAATATAAGTGCAGGGTCTGTTTTGTCAATTCTTGTCAGTAGAATTCATAAGCACACAAACAGAAAAAGAGGCGACTTTTTAGCGTGAGAGAAGGAAATAAGAAGAAGCTTTCAAAATATGACGTAATAAACCAAACTTCTTACAGAATAAGGCACACAGAGAAACGGAGGAAACGGAGATAAACGCAATAGCACAGAGGTACTGACGGCACACAGAGCGACGGAGACATAGCGTACAAATTCTTGATAACTCTGGGCACAAATGCTTTGGGCATACGTCGCTAACAAAGCTTGCAAACAAACTCCGTTGCTCCCTGCACCGACGGTGTCTCCGCGACTCCTATCGCTTTGTGTCTAACAATCCTCCGTCCTCTCCGTCCCTCCGTGTGACATTACTTCAAAGTTCGAAACTTAGGCGACTGACTTATCACTCCAAATTTCTGAAGATGCTTATTTCCAACTCTTTTCTACCAATTTAGTAACGGAGGTGATGGTCATTTCCATTCCCATCATCTTTGTTTTCACGTCCATACTGTATTCCGTAGCCCAACCACTGTTGAGGAGTTTGGTCATGGAAGTACCGTCGACATCCATCTTCGCCATACCCATCTGCTTCATTCTTTCCCAGTTAGCATCGAGCTTTGAAACCATACCTTCGTCAGCACCCGTCTGCTTCATCTTGTCTATAAAGAAGGCTTTGACATCGTCTTCGGTCATATTGCCCTTAATCTTACCAATGATATTGAGTGCGTTTGGTTCCTTGTTTACCTCGTAGGTTACAGAGGTTTTAATGCCTTGCATATTCATTTCTCCTTTGTCACCCGTCTTGAGTGTCTTACCAAAGAATAAAGAAAGTATTGTTTTCAACAGACTTGATGAAAGCTTCTTTGGTGAGTTGGTTGTTGACAGACATAGCCATCTTATACTTAGGCAGCGCCTTCTCCATTTCAGGTTTGGCTTTATAGAGCGAGTCAATAAGTACCATTGCTAATTTGCTGGCCTTTGTTTGGACTTCACTATAATTCAAGATGTCCTTCACCTTTCCGTTAGCATCTGTCTTTAGGAGCAATGGAATATTACCGAGGTATTGGTCCATCATGTTTATCATCTGCTGTGCAACCTCCTTATTGCCTTCCATCTTCACATTGGTTGTCGTCATTTCGATGACATAACCATCTGTAGTAGCATCTTTTACAGTAATCTTAGTTTTGCTGTTTGTCTTTATGCTTTCAGAGTTTCCAGCCATCGGAACACTGAGTTTAATATCAGCTACGCTCTCATAGGTAGCTTGGTCGCCTTTTTGGAAGTTAGCCTTGATTAAGGTCTGGGCGTTCAACGCTGTTACAGCGAGGAGTAAAACGAAAGTAAAAAGTGATTTTTTCATAAGGCAAATGTTATTTAATTAGGATTTAGACTTTAGAATAAAAAGATTAACGGCTCCAGAATTTATAAGCATTCGTTGTTAGTCCTGCCTTTATAAATATCCTGAAGCCGTTAAATCTATGTGTATTGTTGACGATTAGTATGATCTTGCGATGATGACACGATACTTAGCAGGCTTGCCGCTTACCATGTCGACGCCCGGTGTCTGCTCGAACATATAAGGGACACAACGGATAGTTGCCTGCGTGTCTTCCTTAATCTTCGCCTCAGTCTCCTCAGTACCATCCCAGTGGCAGAGGAAGAAACCACCGTCCTTCACCTTCTCCTTGAACTCCTCATAGTTCTCGCACTCGTAGATGTGAGCATCACGGAAATCCTTAGCCTTCTTGAAGATATTGTCCTGAATCTCGTCGAGGAGGTTCTTGATACGCTCAACAATGCCGTCAAAGCTTACGCTCTCCTTCTCTAATGTGTCGCGACGCATCACCTCGATAGTGTTGTTCTCCAAGTCACGACCACCCATAGCGAGGCGTACTGGCACACCCTTCAACTCGTAGTCAGCAAACTTAAAGCCCGGACGCTTATTGTCGGCATCGTCATACTTAACGGTGATACCCAACGCACGGAGCTGATCGATCACTGGCTGTAACTTGTCGGTGAGCGCCTTCAACTGCTCCTCACCCTTGAAGATTGGTACGATCACCACCTGAATAGGGGCAATCTTTGGAGGAAGAACGAGGCCGTTATCGTCAGAGTGGGTCATGATGAGCGCACCAATCAATCGGGTACTAACACCCCATGAGGTAGCCCATACGTACTCTGGCTTGTTCTCCTTATTAAGGAAGGTAACGTCGAACGACTTTGCGAAGTTCTGACCCAAGAAGTGAGAAGTACCACTCTGGAGAGCCTTACCGTCCTGCATCATCGCCTCAATCGTATAGGTATCCAACGCACCAGCGAAACGCTCAGTCTCACTCTTCACACCCTGTACGACAGGGACAGCAAGCCACTTCTCGGCGAAGTCAGCATAGACACGCAACATGGTCTGTGCCTCCTTCTCTGCTTCCTCACGTGTAGCGTGAGCCGTGTGACCCTCCTGCCAGAGGAACTCAGACGTGCGAAGGAAAGACGCGTACGCATCTCCCAACGCATAACATTACACCACTGGTTGCACATCAATGGCAGATCGCGCCAAGAGTGAATCCAGTTTTTATAGGTATTCCAGATGATTGTCTCACTGGTAGGACGGATAATCAGCTCTTCCTCCAACTTTGCGTTAGGGTCAACCTGCACTGCATTGCCATCCTCTGTAGCCTTCAGACGATAGTGAGTAACCACGGCACACTCCTTGGCGAATCCCTTTACGTGCTCAGCCTCACGAGAGAGGAAGCTCTTAGGAATCAGCATTGGGAAGTAAGCATTCTGCACACCAGTCTCCTTAAACATCTTGTCAAGCTGTGCCTGAATCTTCTCCCAGATAGCATAGCCGTATGGCTTGATAACCATACAACCACGTACGGCAGACTGCTCAATCAAGTCTGCCTTTATTACCAAGTCATTGTACCATTGAGAGTAGTTGTCTGCTCTCTTGGTCATCTCTTTTAGTTCTTTTGCCATAAATATATTATTCTATTTTTTATTTTGCACCTTTAGGGGATTTCCCATGCCATTATAGGCATTTCCCTTTTGCGAGTATGCCTTGAAACACTAACTTTGCACACAGATACGGCTGAGAAAGTCAAGACCATTAGGAATCACATTCCCACTTGCTAATACCAGCCTATCCTTTGCGAAAATAATGCAAATGAGTGCAAACGAAACTTGCTTCACTTTGCCGAGTTAGCTTTATTTTTTGCAAAAATACAAAAAAATGTTGGCAATGCGTGCCCAATGGCATATATTTGTTTAACTTTGCACGAATTAAAATGAATTAAGGTGCGGCTAAAGCCAAGTCAAAAGGTAAAAGATATTAATCAATAAAGACGTTTGATTATGAAGAATATGAAAATGATGGCAGCAGGAATGTGTCTCCTCACTGTCGTAAGTTGTCAGACAAAGCAAGGTACAGGTGCATTAATCGGAGGTGGCGGTGGTGCTGCATTAGGCGGTATCGTTGGCCAGATTATAGGTCGTAATGGTAAGAGTACAGCCATTGGTGCAGCTATTGGTGGTGCTGTTGGTGCTGGTGCTGGTGCCCTCATCGGTCGTCACATGGACAAGGTAGCACGTGAGACAGCACAGCAGTTGCCAAACGCACGTGTTGACAAGGTGACAGATGCTAATGGTTTAGACTGTGTGAAGGTTACCTTCGACTCTGGTATCCTCTTCCCATTGAACGGTTCAAACCTCAGCGCATCTGCTAAGAACGACCTCACAAAGTTCGCTTCTTTGATGCAGCGCAACTCTAACTGTGACGTTGCTATCCAGGGTTACACTGATGCTTCTGGTAACGACAACATCAACCTCCCATTGTCACAGCGTCGTGCTGATGCGGTATCATCTTACCTCAAGGGTCGTGGTGTAAGCAGGCGTCAGATTCGTTCAGTACAGGGCTTCGGTAGTGCCAACCCTATCGAGAACAAGACTGTTAGTCAGGCTAACCGCCGTGTAGAGGTTTACCTCTATGCATCATCTGAGATGGTTCGTCAGGCAAACAACGGTTCACTCTAATTCCATTTAATTATACTTTTTAATTATACTTTGAGGTTTGAACTCTTTTTACCTTTGAAGTTTGAACTTTGAACTTTGAACTTTATGATTTGAGACTACGAATTTCTTGAATGACACGAATTATTTAGCAATAAGGATTCGCTTAATTAGAGAAATTCGTAGTCATTATTCGTAGTCATTAATGGTTCATATCATAAAGTTCAAAGTTCAAACCTCAAAGTTCAAAGGATAAAAAAAGTTCAAAGTTCGGAAGGGTCTTATACTTTTCATTTTTTCTTAGGAATAATATTGAAGTGATAGACGGCATGTAGCATCACGTAACGGGGAATAACATTACTGTAAGTTTCTGTGATTCCTTGTGCATTCATCGTCCGTGTGACATTATTCAGTTGACCAAGAATGTCGAAGCCATCAAGCAATAAGGTAAGTTGTCCTTTGAAGAATGAGCGTGACAGACGAGCATTCCACACCAAATCATCGCTATTCATCGACTTATCTAAATAACCTCGGCGACTGTACATTGTCAGGTCAGTCCCAAGTCGGAAATCCCATGGCAACTGTAATTGTGCTGTTAAACCGTAATTGAAATCACTCACATTAAATGCCTCAAAGTCTTCACGAGTGCCTTCGACATGTGCCCAGTTTCCTTTACTAATGAAACCAATGGAAGATTGCCCAAGCCTATAGTTCAGCTGTAAATCACCAACGTAGTTTAACGATTCTACTATGCTCCTATTAGCAGCAGACGTGCCTGACAAACCAATGAGGTCGACACTCTTCTCATATCTTAACCCAGCCATAGCTTTAAAATCCAACTTTCGATTTTTGGTCAATGGTCCAGCACCACCTAAAGCAAGCTGACCGTGCCAATTACCATTCACATTGTCTGGTCTGAATGTTCGCTGTCCTGTAGCCTTATCGTAGGTATAGCCCATAGCAATAGCGTTAACAGTGGGGATATATTGAGCCTCTATTAACCACATCAGACCTTTTTTTCGGATATATACGTAGGAAGTGTGATATAAGTTCGTGCTTATAGGATGGTTTCAAGTTGGTATTACCCATTGTTACGTTTAATGGATCAGTGGTATTGAGGATGTTTACAAACAGGTTCATGTCTGGAGCTTGCCCGTTCACATGATATTGAAACATGAATTCATATTTATGATCAGTACTACGCCATCTGAGGAACGTACTATACATATTGTAAAGTATAGAACGTTTCGTAAAAGTCGTATCTACATTTCCACTATGATAATGCATCGTCCGTGAAAGCAGCGATAAATTAGGTACAAGCTGTGCCCACCACTCCGACTTCGTCGTTTTCTTATTCCATACAAGAAAGGCACCGAGGGTATGGGTATTATCAGTCTGCCTGCTGTCATAGCTATTATGAATATCCATTACTCTGTTATAAGCATTCACAGAAGGAAGTATTCCAAGCTCGTGCTCTGAATTAATTCCCCAATCTGCTAACTGGTCAAGACGATAAAGTGAAGAATATCGGTTTAAGGTAGTCCGATTGTATTTATAACTAAAGTCGAAGAACAAACCCCGCTTTACTAAATAGCTGTAAGTCACTTTACCTGTCATGCTGTAGCCGTGGTCAGGACGGTTGTTGAAATATCGATTGCGGAAGTCTGTATTACTTTGCAGACCGTTGGTATAATAATCAATGCGGTTACGGTCAAAGCTATCCTCAGTAGCATGCCTTAAAGAAGCGTCAGCATAAAGGGTGATATGGTCGGGAGAATGCTTGAACTTAATTAACGACTCCATCGAAACCGAACCTTCTAAAGAATGTCCAATTGATAGTCCATTGCGAAGATTTCTGTTAATGGCTGTACGAATCAACTCCCTGCCTATCATTGGTGTGTACAAACTATCCAACTGCGCCTTTGAGAAAGACGTAAAACTACGATTAAGCGTCAGCGAAGAATATCCGCTTTTATTGTTATAATATTGGTAGTTAAAACGTGGCTTGATATTCAAGTTGGCATTCTTAAACTCAAAATAAAACTGATGATCGGTGGAGAGCGTAAAATTGTGATTTCTATTATTAGCTACCATACGGTCGTATGTATCTCCGTTAGCAAGGAAATTTGTACGATTAGTGTTATTCACTATCGTGTTGTCAGCATGCTTAACCTGTGCATTTCCACTAAGTTTATACTTACCACTGCGTGCATCTATATTATAGTCAAGACCTCCTAACTGTTGCTGTGTCAACCCACCAAAAAGATCAGAAGGCGACCAATTGTCATTCTCACCAGGCTTACGGTCGTCGTTTAGATTGTTCATATTTCCATAGACAGCCAAACGGGAGTGATCAGTAAACCGCATAGCAAACAGACGAGCCAAGTAGCGTTCCTTTGTTCCTCCACCTGTTTCCACATTACCTACCCATCCAATGTTGTATTGCTTTTTCAGTTGAACATCCATCACGTATTTCTTGTCTCCTGCCACCTCTTGCCCGAGAAAACGACTATTCTCACCAAGACGGTCATACACCTTTACTTGGTTTACCATATAAGTAGGCAGATTCTCAAACATAACAGTATTATCTCCACGGAAAAATCCTTTCCATTGAGAAGCAAACTCTCAACAAACTTTCCATTAACATATATGCGTCCATCCTTGCTTAGTTCAGCACCGGGCAACTGACGAATAAGGGCGTCGAGCATAGAGCCTTCACCTAACTGGAAAGCATCAGCATTATAAACAAGCGTGTCGCCTTTATGATAGAACTTCACCTTTGTAGCCTTAACAACCACCTCATTTAAGTCTACTGTTTTCGGTCGTTTCAGAAAGATGGTACCAACTTCTCTGCTTATCTCTCGCTTGTAAAAATGACGCAGTGGGAGCTTTACGTAGGTAGGCATAAAACCATCTTCGGTAACGCGAAGGATATAATCACCCTCCTTACGTGGAATCGTTATCCTATATTCAGATGTTTTCCAGCTCTGTTCGCCATTCTGATATTCTTTAAGAGCCTTCTTTGAAGCAACGACTGAGCTGTCATTAGCATTTAGCACTTCAACTAAGCAGTTAGGGACATCTACATGAGTAACAAAGTCTTGCACTCTACCTTCAATGGTAATAGTATTGTCTAAGGTTTGTGCTGATATGCAGACAGTAAGGCATAACAAAATTAAAGCTGTACAAAAGGTTTTCATATTTTATTCTCAATGTTTGATTCATATTGTTCACAAGAGGTATGGGGTAATAGAGATTCCTCTAAATTATCTTTTAGGTAAGGAAATAACGCTTGCCTGTAGGTTGTAAATCCAGAAGATACTTTCTAAGAAATATCAAGAAGGTAGATTATTTTAGCCATATCCTACGTTTTTTGTCTGATCATACTCTGCCCAATAATGATTAGAGTTCTTGGATGAAAAGAACCGAATGGATTTTACAGGCATAAACCGAACTTTTCTATCAGTTTGCCTGCAATTATATTCTCTACAAGGGGTGTATTTCATAATTTAAAACTTGTCTATCAATCGTATTCTTTATATTAACACGCTGCGAATATACAAAATGTTTTTTTTTAAACAAGAAAAATCGTTATTTTTTTTTCATTGTCGCTATATCCGCATTGTTTCGTAGTCATTAATAGTTCAAATCATAAAGTTAACTACGAATTACGCAAATGACACGAATTTTTTTATACTTTGAACTTTGAGGTTTGAACTTTGAACTTTATGATATGTACCTTTAAAGACTACTAATTACGCGAATGACACGAATTTTTATACTTTGAACTTTGAGGTTTGAACTTTGAACTTTATGATATGTACCTTTAAAGACTACTAATTACGCGAATGACACGAATTATTATACTTTGAACTTTGAGGTTTGAACTTTGAACTTTGAACTTTATGATATGAACCTTTAATGACTACGAATTACGCGAATGACACGAATTTTTATACTTTGAACTTTGAGGTTTGAACTTTGAACTTTAGGATATGTACCTTTAATGACTACTAATTACGCGAATGACACGAATTATTTAGCAATAAGGATTAGCGTAATTAGAGAAATTCGTAGTCACCGAAAGTTCCAAGTTCAATGTTCAAACATCAATGTTTCAAGTTCATATCATAAAGTTCAAAGTTCAAAACTCAAAGTTCAAAGGTAAGAGGGCATCTTTAGCAAGCCAAAAGGGCGTTAATTCACATGGAATTAACGCCCTTTTAAATCTCTAACACTGCTTTTTTCTCTTTATCCCAAGCAACTCGTTAACTCGTCTAACTTGTTAACTATGTTACTTTGTCTTCCTCGCAAGCAACTCGTTAACTCGTCTACTCGTTAACTTGTCTACTCGTTCACTATGTTACTTTGTCTTCCTCGCAAGCAACTCGTTAACTTGTCAACTTGTTCACTTGTCTACTTCTCCGGATAAACGAGGTTAGCATCGGTGATATTGTCCAGCACCTCGGTGAGGAACTTACGTGACTCCCACTTTGCCATAGGCAGGTCGTGGAGCAGGTAGTTACCACAGTCGCGTGGGGCAGCACCGGGGATCTCACCCTCGAAGTCGGCAACGAATTGGAAGGTGCGGCGCATGAGGTCGACAATCTCTTTCGACTCAAGGTCGCCACGAAGGATGAGGTAGTTACCAGTCAGGCAGCCCATAGGACCCCAATAGATAACACGATCTTTCCACTCGTCATCATTACGGAGGAAGGTGGCAGCCAAGTGTTCAATAGCGTGGATAGCACCGACGTGCAACACTGGCTCACGATTTGGTTCTTTCATACGGATGTCGAAGGTGGTAACGGTCTCGCCACCCACTTCGTCCTTACGACTCACATAAATGCCACGTAGTAAACGCTCGTGGTCAATGGTAAAGGAAGGAATCTTATTCATAATTCATGTTTAATTCATAATTCATAATTCATAATTCATAATTATGATTACTAATGTTAGCTATGTTTTAACTCACAAGTCTTACTTAATACAGAATTCATGTTTAATTCACAATTCATAATTCATAATTATGATTACCGCTGTTAGCTTCAGTTTTATCCATAACCTTTAAGCTTTTGTTAGCTAAAAAGAAATCTGTATATCTTTAGTTCCGTGAGAGAATCAAGCGGACAAGTAAACAAATTACTTATTCTATAAACTCTGCCCACATCGGTAATCATAATTATGAATTTTGAATTATGAATTATGAATTGCCTCTACAAAGTGCCTTGTTACCTCAAAGCTGCCGTTAGCGATGCGCTCCCAGAAGTCGTAGTACTGGCTGGCTTTGTTGTCTTTGAGCGGAACATCGCTGATGACACGGAAGGAGACGAAGGGAGTTTGATAGATGTGGCAGACCTGCGCAATAGAACAACTCTCCATGTCGACAGCTGTCGCCTCTGGGAAGTGGTCCATGATCTGTTGCATCTTCTCACGTGAGTTAACAAACCACTCGCCGCTGACGGTCAGTCCAGCCTTGACATGCAGGTCCTTACAATCAGGTAGGTTGTTCAACGACAGCGCCTTTCAATCAACTCCGTAGGAGCCTTGAAGCGAGCAGGCATACCGATAATCTGACCATAAGCCACCTCATCGCCACAGTAGGCATCGTGGTAAGCACACTCCGTTGCCACCACCACATCAGTAACCTCCAATGAAGTGTCGGCTCCACCCGCACAACCACTTGAGATAACAAGGTCAGGGTGGTAATGATTAATCATCTCTACAGCACCGATGGCAGAGTTTACCTTACCGATACCACACTGCTGCAGAATGATTTCCTTATCTCCCAACCGTCCCGTAACGAAGTCTTTATGATTAAAATGTTTCGTCTCGGTGTTGGAAAGAATTGCTTTAAGTTGCGCGAACTCTTTGTCCATCGCAACGATGATTCCTATTTTCATACTGCAAAGGTACGAAAAAGTTACAAGTTGGATATTGTAAGTTCTTAGTTTTTTGTAACTTTGCAGAGATTAATCATTTGTCCGACATAAGCAAAATTAAATAAAAATGAAAACTTGGAAAGATTTCTACCCGATGTACTGGTAGTCGTGTTGTTTGCGGTCATCTCGTTCGCTTACTTCTTCGTACCGGTCACTCAGGGTAAGATTCTCTATCGCCACGATGCCTCAGCAGGTGTCGGTTCGGCACAGGAAATGACAGAGTATCAGAACCGTACTGGTGAGGCAACACGCTGGACAAACGCCATCTTCGGTGGTATGCCTACCTATCAGATGTCACCATCTTATCAGTCAACAGACGGACTGTCGCAGGTGATGAACGCTTACCACCTTTGGTTGCCCGACAATGTATGGTTTCTTTTTGTCTATCTCTTAGGCTTTTATATCCTGTTGCGGGCCTTTGACTTCCGACAGTCGTTGGCGGCATTGGGCAGTATCATGTGGGCTTTCTCGTCCTATTTCCTCATCATCATTGCTGCCGGTCACCTCTGGAAGGTAATGGCATTGGCTTATCTTCCACCAATGATTGCCGGTATTGTCTTGGCTTATCGAGGACGTTACTTGTCGGGATTCATCGTGACGGCTATCTTCACCGCCTTTGAGGTGAAAGCCAACCACGTGCAGATGACATATTACTATCTCTTTATCGTCCTCTTTATGGTCATCGGCTATCTCGTTCAAGCCGTTCGCCAGAAGCAACTCGTAGGTTTCCTCAAGGCTTCGGGTGTATTGGCTGTAGCGGCATTGATTGGTATATTAATCAATCTCTCAAGCCTTTACCACACATGGGAATATCAGAAAGAGAGTATGCGTGGTAAGAGTGAGTTGCTGAAGGCTGATGGCGCGAACCAGACAAGCTCTGGTCTTGATCGCGACTATATCACGCAGTGGAGTTATGGTATTGATGAGACGATGACCTTACTCGTACCTGATGCAAAGGGTGGTGCGAGTGTTCCATTGAGCCAAAGCAGTACGGCTATGTCGAAGGTTGACCCACAGATACAGTCAATGATTCCACAGCTCTATGACGCTTTCCCACAGTATTTCGGTACACAGCCGGGTACGAGCGGACCAGTCTACGTGGGTGCCTTCGTGCTTTTCCTCTTCATCTTAGGCCTTTTCTTGGTGAAGGGTACGATGAAGTGGGCACTCTTAGCAGCTACCATCCTCTCCGTTCTTCTCTCATGGGGCCATAACTTCATGGGCTTTACCAACTTCTTCCTCGATTACATCCCAATGTATGCGAAGTTCCGAACGGTGGCAAGTATCCTTGTTATCGCTGAGTTCACCATCCCGCTCTTGGCAGCACTGACCTTAAAACGCCTTGTTGACGAGCCTGAACTCTTAGGACAGAAGATGAAGTATGCTTATATCAGTCTCGGTTTGACAGCGGGTGTAGCCCTTTTAGTGGCTGTTTTCCCAGACATGATGGGTCCGTTTGTCAGCGATCAGGAACGCCAGATGATTAATAGTATTCAGGGTATGGACAGCAATACAGCAGGAACAATCCTCGCGAATGTCTCTGCGATGCGTGCTGCAATGGTCAGCTCTGATGCTTGGCGTTCGGTTATCGTTATCCTCATCGGCTTTGCGCTGCTCTTCGCTTATAAGATGAAGAAGTTGCGTGCCGACTATATGGTGGCTGGTCTTTTGGTCCTTTGCCTCGTGGATATGTGGCAGGTGGATAAGCGTTATCTCAATGACGAGATGTTCGTACCAAAGAGTGAGCGCGATATGCCACAGCAGCCAACAGCAGCCGACCTTGAGATTAACAAGGACAAGAGTCTTGACTATCGTGTGCTGAACTTCGCTTCTAACACGTTCAACGAGAACGAGACTTCTTACTTCCATAAGAGTATCGGTGGTTATCACCCTGCTAAGCTCCGTCGTTATCAGGAGATGATTGATGTTTACATCGCTCCAGAGATGCAGAAGACGATGCAGGCGATTGCTGCTGCAGGTGGTAATATGCAGGCGGTTGATGGTGTGAAGACCTTCCCTGTACTGAACATGCTGAACACGAAGTACTTTATCCTTCCACTGCAGGGTGGTACAACGGCACCAATACAGAACCCATACGCACAGGGCAACGGCTGGTTTGTTAACAAACTCACCTATGTTGACGATGCCAACGCTGAATATGCTGAGGTGGGTAAGATTGACGTGCGCCATGAGGCTGTAGCCGATAAGAAGTTTGAGGCGGCTTTAGGTCAGGCGAAGGCGAACGACTCTACTGCAATCGTGAAGCTCGACAAGTATGAGCCTAACAACCTGCAGTACACTGTCAACTCAAAGAATGGTGGTGTTGTCGTCTTCTCTGAGATCTACTATCCGGGTTGGACAGCCACCATCGACGGTCAGCCTGCAGAGCTCGGACGTGTTAACTATATCCTCCGTGCTGTGAGCGTGAAGCCGGGTAAGCATACCGTAGTCCTCGACTTCCACCCAACAAGTATCTCTACCACTGAGACCATCGCTTACATTGCGATTGTTATCTTGCTCTTGGCGATTGCGGGTGCAGGGTATATGGAGTGGAGGAAGAAGAAGTAGAAGAAGCCCAACAGCCAACACCCAAGCAGCCCTCCCCGTCCCCTCCCCCATAGGGAGGGGCGTGATTAGCGTGATACCCCTTAGTATTTCTGAACTTGTGGTCACTGACAGAAGGGGAGTTAGGGGAAAGGACGAGGAAATTCCCCATAAAGGATGAAAGCTGGAAGATAAAAAAGGATAAGACTGAATACCCCTCGCAAGTATATTGGCTTACGAGGGTATTCCGTTTAAATCGAAGAGTGTTTAGGGCATAGGCTTTATATGCTTTTATTGTATAAGGCTTATAGCGTTCTTCACCTTTTATATATATTGTAAAATAAGGATAAGAAGAAAATTATGAGACAACGAGTTGAAAAAAAGCTAAACCAGCATTTGATGCTACCGATAAAGCTGTTTATGGGTAGGGAGAAGTCAGGAGGTATCGTTCTGATTCTCAGTGTCGCCTTAGCAATGCTATTGGCAAACAGCAATATTGCTGAGAGCTATTTCCATTTCTTTGAGCAGGAAGTAGGCTTTATCGTCAACGGAGAGCCTTATCTGAATTATAGTCTGCACCATTGGATTAATGATGGCTTAATGGCTATGTTCTTCTTTGTGGTCGGCTTAGAGTTGAAAAGAGAGTTTATCGGAGGCGAACTGGCTGACATCAGAAACACCATTCTACCTATCGGAGCAGCAATAGGCGGTATGATTGTACCTGCCTTGATATTTTTAAGTCTGAACATAGGTACCCCACAAACGATGGGATGGGGAATACCGATGGCAACTGACATTGCTTTTGCCTTAGGAGTAGTATATCTTTTGGGCGATAAAGTACCCCGCATCGGCAAAGCTTTTCCTTACAACGCTTGCCATAGTAGACGACCTTGGGGCTGTGCTTGTCATCGCCTTCTTCTACACTTCCGAACTCTCTATTGCGAGTTTGCTCTTTGGTTTGGGCTTTCTTGCAGTGATGTTTATAGGGAACAGACTCGGTATCAAGAGCCTATTCTTCTATGCCGCACTTGGTATCGGTGGTGTATGGGTAACCTTCTTGCTGTCGGGAATCCACGCAACGATTGCTGCCGTACTTGCTGCCTTTATGATTCCAGCCGATGCGAAGATTAACGAGTCGGTCTATCTCAAGCGTATGAAGAAACTGACAAGACGTTTCGAGAAAGAGGAACCTAACGAGGTGAGAACCTTGGAGGAGGGACAGGTGGACGTGCTGACACATATTCAGCACGACACCGAGATTGCAATACCTTTGCTGCAACAGCTTGAACATAAGATGTCACCTATCGTTACCTTCTTGATCATGCCTATCTTTGCAATTGCCAATGCAGGTATCAGCTTCACGGATTTAAGTCTATCTGACATCTTCTCTACCCACGTAGCACTCGGAGTGACATTGGGTCTGCTCTTAGGAAAACCGATTGGTATTATCGGAGCAACTTTCTTAATGGTAAAAATGCGTTGGGCAACCCTTCCAAGCGCCATCACTCGTCGCACACTACTGGGCTTAGGTATGCTTGCCTCTATCGGCTTCACCATGTCAATGTTCATCTCTACCCTCGCCTTCACCGACGAGCTATTGATGACACAAGCAAAATTGGGTATCTTCCTCGCCTCCATCTTAGGTGGAATAGGTGGGTATGTGCTGCTGAATAAGAAAAGTAAGTAAAAACAAGCAAACAAGTAGCCCCACCCCATCCCTCCCCGAAGGGGGAGGGGGTAATTAATTACCGAGATACCCCAAGGATTCTCCGAACTCGTAACCGCTGATTTAAGAGAAAGAGGGGCGCAAACAGTGAGACTTCTTTTATAGAATCATAAAAACAGAGTAACAAGCTAATTTGTTGCTCTGTTTTTTTAGACTTTATCACAAGCAACTTGCTAACCCGTCTAACTTATCAACTCGTCAACTCCCAAGAGAGACAAAGTAACATGAGAACAAATTTAGCTTTATCACAAGCAACTCGTCAACCCGTCCAACTTGTCAACTCGTCAACTTCGTAACACAAAAACAATTTTACTCTTTATCATAGAACCTTCATCGACTACGAATTTCTCGAATTATGCTAAAACTTTTATCCTTTGAACATTGAACTTTGAGCTTTATGATTTGTGTTTTAACCCTTGAGCTTTGAACTGTCACAACATCGGTAATCATAATTATGACGTACTGATGAGAACTTCGTTCGAATAATTTTGAATTATGAATTATGAATTACCCATGAATATATATTTATATAATCCTGCGACAAAAAAGTGTAAAGTTTAATTATTTCAGCAATCTACCTATTTGTCGCAGATCAGCAAACAGCCTCAACCGAAGAAAGTTACTAATTTGTCGCGATGTTCCACAATCATTTGATTTACATAACATTACAAAGGTAGAAAATCAAACAAAAAACAGTAGCAAACAAATTAGTAACGATGAAAACAAAAGGAAAAGAACACAAATATGACATATTTGTAAAGAAAAGAGAAAGATAAGGAGGCAAACCTCCTTATCCGTCTCTCCGCTCCTCCCTATCCGTCGAACAATGAGGAAAAAGACTCCCTTTTTGTCGCACAGAAGCTACTTCGCTGTCGGGGACAACCTCCCATGGAGTCGCACGTAACCTACATATACGTCGCCTATTTTCAGCGTAAGCATCTGTACTTCAAATACATAAGAGTATCTAACTAAGTCTTAAAAAGTGACTGACAATGATTGTCTAAGTCCAAGACTGGGGTTTATGGGAGGAGTTTTACATACAAGAACTGACGCCCAACGTGGTTGCTAACGCTGTGAGTACGGTAACGAGAATATGCAGGATATTCTTCCAAATAGGTTTAATCATAACGTCTAAATAAATTAAAAGCCCAATCGGCAAGCAGATCACACTGCCGTCCCTTCTTGTTAACGGCATTGTTTCCGAGCCGATTTGGACTAAAAGTGAATACTAAAGGTTCTTCCGAAATATGGGGTAATAGGCACACGGAGTCACAGAGGCGACGGAGGTAACGCACAATGTTACGGAGGTGCCGACGGCACAAAGAGCGACGGAGGTATAGCGTACAGATTCTTGATAATTATTTTTGGATAAATGCTTTGTATTTAAGCTAATAAAATTGGCAAACAAGCTCCGTCACTCTATGCACCAACGGTGCCTCCATAACATTGCATTTACCTCCGTTCTCTCCGTGACTCCGTGTGACATTGCTTCAAACTCTAAACACAAGTGGCAAAACTCATCACCCAACATTCAACACCCAACACCCTATCCCTCTCGCTCATCAGGAGCCAATATGTTACGCTCTTACAATAACATTGTTTCCTAATAAGCGATTTAGGGTAAACGGAGAGCGGAGGGGCGCAAACTTGGCACTCCCTCACACTCATCTCTCAAACCAATCGACTATGCGTGGCCCTCAGTAGTGGCAGTAGCCTCACCTGGCTCTGGACCAGCAGAAGGCTTGTTCTCCTTCTTCTTGCCCTTGTTCTTCGCCTTCTCGGCAGCCTTAGGAGCATCATACTGCACAGCCTCCTGAATACGCAAACCGCTGATGAGGGTCTTCACACGACGCTTCATCGCATCGATAGTCACCGTTGGCGAGAAAAGCACATGCGCACCGTAGATATCTCTCTGTGCGTTAAAGTCTTCCGCCTTCTGAACACCCTGTGAGTGAATACCTACGCGGAAAGTTCCCAATCCGTCGAGCTTTACACGGTTACCATCCTTGAGGACCTGATTCATCTCGAACACCAACGCACTGATGACAGCCAAAATGTCGGGCTCAGTTACGGTGCAACGCTCACTGATACGCAGAGCGAGATCCTTAACACTAACAAGGTCGGGAGACACCGCACGGGCATACCAATAACCCTTGCGCTTGCTGTTCTTACGATTGTCCTGATACATACGAAATTTGATTGACATAACTTGAAAATTTAAAAAGTGAAACAAAGAAATTATTGAAATGAAAAAATGAAATCTTAAGTCAATGCGCTAATAAGACAGAGGCAAACCCTCTCCGTGGCTCCATGCACGACAGCGCCTCCGTGACTTACATCGCTTTATTTTTATTACTCCTCCGTGTCCTGCTTTTCTCTGTGTGATACTACCTTAAAACTAAGTGGCAAACCTATTACTGAAGACCCTTCTTCCCACTCCTCATCGCCCTTGCCGTTCGCCAGTCCTCACCCCCTCCCCACAAAAAAAGAAGGGGGAGGGACAACTACCTAAAAAGACATACTGCGACAAAAAAAGTGTAAAAATATGTAAACGAGTAAACAAGTAAATAAATGAACACGTAAACAGATAAAAAAAGATAAACACAGAAATAACTAAAAACACAATAACGCAAAAAAACGTATAAAAAAATAAAGGTAAAAGTGGGAAAACACAAAAAAACGTAAAAACATACTTCATCATAAACATAAACGATTAAAAAAATATGAAAAGATATTCACGTAAATAATTAAAAATATTTACAGTCAGTAACTTAAAAAGTATTTCTCAGACTTTCGGCGACAAAAAAGTGAAATCTTTCACCGCCTTTTCTCCCCTATTTTGCCCCAAGAATCTGGTGTCTATTCTTCCCATCACGCCTATAACTGATGTGAATCCACCGCTTTTTTATCGAATCCTGTGGCTCAAGAATCATCTGATCGAAGTCCGTTTGAGAGAGAATTGCCGCATATTTCCGACACATTTCCAGTCCTGTGACATGAATATCCACCGCCTCACCTCGCATATGTTGCGAATGTTCAGCCCCATGAACAGCCCTATTCACAGCCTCACAGCGATAACCTCCCACGACTATCACACGTCCCACACGCCTTCTGAGCGGTTCTAAGACGCATCTACAAAGCTCCCGAAGGTTCTCTATCACCTCCTCTCTCGAAGCCTCCCCGGGCGCAGGATTCACCTCAGGCACATTCTTAACACCCATGCCCACCGCCTTTCCCGAGCGCATCATCTCGCCCACCGTAAAATGTGGAGAGAGTCGCTCCTCAAAATCTATTTCAGTAGAATGACTATCGTTGATCATACACATTAATTATTACAGATTGTTTTCTTTACTAAAACTCAATCCGTCATCCCTTCATTCCTGATGACGATGCAAAGGTACAACACAAAAAAACCGATTCCAAGGAAGATATATGTAGTAATGTGAGTAGACAAGTGAACAAGGTTAACAAGTGGATGGGTTGACAAGGTACTTGTAAAGACAGGGTAAAGGAAAGACTGGGTAAGAGAAGACAAAGGAACAAAGGAACAGCTGTTGGCTTGTAACTCAGAATTTGTAAGACAGAATGTACACATTCCATATATAATAAACGTATGTAGACACAAGACCCCAGTAAGGGGGCATACAACAGTCAAACCGTTCTCTCGTTCACCCGTTAACTACCCAATAAGGTACAGGATTACACGTTAATTAATAAATTGAGCAGGTTCAAGAATAGATAGAAAAAAATAGTTTGTCGAATTTTCTTTGTAAATTAGTAATCGCTAAAAAACTGATTTTAAAGACAAAACAACAAAACTGTTATGGAAACAAAAATAGAGAAAATAAGTGAGTATCCAAACTTTTGAGTGTTAAAACTCGAATGAGTGATGATTTATTTCATTTTTTTGGCAAGTTTGGCATCGGACACCTGTTATCTCGCCTGTCATTGGAGAAACATGACGGAGCTTCGGCTTCGGAATTGATCCTTTCTCTTTGCCTCTTCCGCATTGTGGGCGAAAGAATTCACAGTATATGCAAACATAAGATATATGAGCTTTCAAATCATGGAAAGAACTGTTTCTATCGGATGATGATTCGCCCGCAGATGGATTTGGAGACACTTGATGAAACACTTTACCCTGCGTTATGAAACTCAACATGGAATGGCTGAAGCATTGGAAAAATGGAATAAAGTATGTGGACAGACTGCTTAACTTCTATTATACATGTGTTAAAACTCAATGGATATGGAGGACGACACGCAAAGGTGCATGAGAGAAAACAGTGTTTCAAGGGGTGGGAAAGTTTAGTAAAATAATGCTTCCCAGCGCGTGCTCTGCAAGTAATGTCTCGTGAAAACGACTTATCTCAAAATTCAGACCCACGTATCACTTCTGCTTGCCCTCTTTCGTAAGAACAAGCATAGCTCCGTGTCATCACCACGATCAAAGCCACACGGTCGAAGCCCCAGACCAAGCACGACTGATAGCAATCGCCAACCACCATACGAGATTGATTACACTTACCACTTCAAGACCCGACGGAGGCTCATTCCTCCCCCCTCGGGCATATCAACAATGGGCGGTAGCCAACCACTGGGCGACAGGGTGTCCGCCATAGCAAAGCGACAACCGATAAACAGAAAGCAAGCCTTGGTGCCACACAATGGTGAATCCAAGACTTGCTTGTAAGTATAAGTTAGGGGTTGAAGCCGAATGTTCGAGATTATAAGTTCGATTCACGAAAGCCCGCCCCACGGGGGAACATCTTAAATGATTAAGTTATGTTTCGCTTATACCATTTAACCAAATGACAGCTAATAACAAAAATGTAAATCAGAGAAACAAGCATATATACATCGCTTAATAGCGATACCCATATCTTGAAACAATTGATTTCGCAAAGTATCTGTGCTATAAGGACTATGCAAAAGAACAAATTTACATAAAACCAATGCAAGCTATATTTAGCAATCCACTGCATTAACATGGTTGCATTGCTGATTTTTTTGTATTTAGAGCCACTACTAATAGAAATCCCTTTGCTTTTAATCTGCTCTCTGAGGTCATCTTTAGATGTTTTACCAGACACAACAAAAGCCACACTTAGAGTAAGCAACGATAAAGAAATACCCAACATCGCTATACCCCAAGTAAGGATAACATTTAACGAATCTTTCGGAAATGTTAGTTGCAGAATAAGTCCTTCAATAGACATTCTATATTGGCTTTGATGGTCTCGGTTTCGAATAATTTATGATTTACAAGATCACTCTCTTCTACCTCCAACTCGAAATTAAAACTATCCTCAAAGACTTGCTCTAAAGATACCTTCGCATCTTTTACTCGTTCTATTATTTTCGCTGTCAATTTTCGTTTATCAGTGGCAAAGATACGAAAAATTCTTTGTGCATATCCATCAAAAGAATTATCTGTAATCAAATCTTCAGCGTCTGATGAAGCCACATTCTCTAAACTTATAGTGGTTTCTTTTCTTTTCTTCGCACTATATGTGTAAGATGCGAGTTTAGGCGGCAGAGTAACATCAGCTCCGTCTTCAAAATTTGAAAGGAGTATTTCTATACGAACAAGTTTTTGAGCAGTTCTAATCTCTTCTTTGAATTTATCTTCCTTTATATTGCGAATTGGGGCATCAAAAACAGTTTTGAGCATATTACGTGCCAGCTGACTCATATCAAGATTCAACTTTGATGGATCCTCGTATATGAAGACATACAAGAACCAATGCCCTTTTGTTGTCCTATCTTTAGGAAAAACTATTCTGGGATAGAGTAAAACTATGTTTGTAGAAATTGTAAGTTTATCTGCATAGTCAACATGTGTAGGATTCTCTTTATCGTTGTCATGGCGAAGAAAACCGCCACACAAATTAGTTCTTTCCGTAGAAACACGCAACAAAATAGCAGGGTCTTCTCCAAAATTTATGTCTTCTGCTTGTATTTCTGCAACAGAAACAGATTCACTCTTTCCTTTCTTTCCAAACTGACAAAGATTAGACTTCTTCTCGTTATATGTTTTGATATCTCTTTTGAGTTTATCAATAATATCTTGCTCTTTCAAGTCAAAAAGTGTTCCTGTATCATGCTCTTTCATCTCAGAAAGATAAACAGGAATCTTCAATAATAATTTCATTGGTTTCTGATTTTTTTACCATTGCTTCAGATGTAAAAAAGAAATTTTATTATAGAAATAATTCTTACTTGTTTAAAGTGAATGTACATTTGGGATAGTTTGAACAACCATAGAAACACCCATATTTGCCACGGCGTTCAACAAGCATACCTCCGCATCTTGGGCATACACCATGTTGAATCATATTTCGGATGTCATATTGCTTGCTTCTTGCGTTGTACTTGTGTTCACGCATAGCTCTTTTCTCTTGTGTCCGACTGCTCGCTTCAATACGGCTGATAATTTTCGTTTTGAGTTCCAGATTAATTACAGTTTCTTTATATTGTAAGATGGCATCTTTCAAACAATATCGGTTAACCACAATGTGGTTGTTGACATTGACTTTGAGGTCTGCCTCGTTATTGAATACAACGATAGGCACAAATGGAATATTGCCTAAATCCTTCAGCAAGAACTTCAAGAAACGAATATGCCCATCATTCTGATGAATAGGATTATAAAAGGTAGATTTACGCTTGTAGATGATTTGCGTCCAGTACTCTGAATTTTCTCCTCCAAGAATCCAACCTTTGTAGCCTTTGGTTTCAATAACAAAAACGGCATAAGGTGATACAACGATATGGTCGATTTGTGTTGACCTACCATTACTCATAAAGAGCACATCGTCTATGACGTGATATTCCTCTGGTAGCTGCATCAATTTATGATACACCATTTTCTCTGCAATCTTACCTTTGTTGAAACGAAGGTAAAGGATTGCGAAGAAAATTAGCAGTGGTATGAGTGTAACTATTATCATATTGTTACAGAAGGTGTACTATCTGTTTATATCACAAGGTTTATGTCTGTACTACTAATATGTGGAATAGGCTCATTTGTCCCTTCTAACATATACACCAAAGACGGTTTCTTGCTCTTTGTGCCTTTTGCTTTGTCAAGTCCAACAGACTCTACAATATAGTAGCCGATAACTCGCTCCTTGTCGTGCAAAACCAAGCGACTAATACTGAGCAATTCAGGATGCTCTTCTATGTCAGAATCGCTAATTCCATATTTGAACTGCATGTGCCTGAAGATGTTTTTGTTTTCGGTCTTGCTACAATATGCAATCAAAGTGCCTCGATTATGCTTTGAGAGGTATAGAGCTTTCGGCTCAAAGAGGGACAATTGAATCCATACTCCATTTGTTTCTTCCTCTTCTAAACTTTGGTATTTGTGAACTAAAGGTAAGGGGGCTTGCTTTGAAACACATTTAACAAGAGTATGGGCTATGTGCCACATCATAACTGGTGGCACTGCATTACCGATTGCCTTGTATTGTCTTATCTGTGACACAGAATCAAACAGGAAAGTGTCGGGGAACGACTGTATACGTGCCGCCTCACGAGAAGAGAATCTTCTGTAACGCTCACCAACCATATAGACGGGGTCTGTGCTGTTTAGGCTTACTTTTGCAAGGTGTGCACTTATCGTATTACACGGCTCATCAAGTTGCATGGCTCGTCCTTTGTTCATCTTTTGACGAACAGCCATCATGCCAGCAACAGCCTTTTCACTGAAGAATAATGATTCGTCGGTGTCGGATTCTTGCGAAATGACATCACGCAAAACCTTTCTGTCGGCCTGTTTGACTTTTGCTGGATAGGAAAATTTATGGTAGTCTTCAAAATCCCGAAAACCAATGATGATGACACGCTCTCGTTTGAGGAACACCATATTCCGAAGCATTGAGCAGTTTATGTACAACGGTATAGCCAGCTGCCTTAAACTCGCTCATAATCATAGGGAAGGCTTGCCCTTTATTAGCAGAGAGTAATCCCTTGACATTCTCTGCAATAAAGAAACGAGGTTGACGCTCCTTTAAGATTTTTACCATCTCAAAGAAGAGCATTCCCCTTTCGTCCTTATATCCCAAGCGTGGCGGATTTTGTGCAGAAATAGAAAATGACTGACAAGGAAAACCGCCAATAAGCATGTCGAAGTCTGGTATCTCGTTGATGTCAATATCGCGTACATCTTTAACGATACACTTATGCTCAAAGTTGGCATTATATATTTGAGTACAGTAATTGTCGTTGTCAACAGAGTAGACAATTTCAAACGGATTCTTCTTATACTCTTTTCCAAGATAAGAGAAACCGCCCAACACGCCTAAGTCCATGCCACCACATCCACAAAACAGCGAGGCTACTTTTATCTTTTCCATGCTAAAATTTCTGTTGGTTCAAACATGTTTGAGTCGAAAGAAACTTCCATACCATCACGTGGCATCGCTTCAATCTTATCTGTCTTGTATAAAGCAACTGGGTTCCTGAGAACAATCAGTACCTTGCTATGCGCACTAAGCATCAAGCGATAGACACAGTAATGCTCTTTGATTGTATTGGCAACTCGCCACTCGTTTGGCGACATGTGGAAGCCGTACATCTGGATTTTCTGTTTGCTCACAGTTGTCTTTACTTCAATATAGCGGTGGTCCTCGGTTCCGTCACCCTCAAAGCTATCTATGTCAAAGCCCGGATGGTATGATGGGCTGTCAACAATTTGGACGAGTTTAATGAATTGCTCGCCGTAGCCATTGATTTTCAAGCGCATCTTTTCATGACCACAAATAATTGCTTCGCCAAGGTTTCCTATGTCCTTTGTCGTTCTATCGCCAGAGACCACATCCTGTATTCTCTCACCGAATACAATATCTATTTCATCATCTTGTTGCAGCAGACTTCTGATGTCGGTCTTGAACATATCCGGCTTCATGGAGTCGTTGACGTATGCAAACCAATTTGGCTCTACAGCTGAAAGACTTGCGGTATCGAGGTCATTCTGACCATAGAAAGATTCATATCCCTTAAACCAAGTTTTATCCTTGGAAAAGGCCTGAATAGCTTGGAGCTCATTGCCTTTCAGGTAAAAGTAGCTGCCATTTGGTAAGCAAATCGGCAAGCTCCATGTAATCAAGAATGTCTCCAGCATACCTTGTCATATCACCTTTTGTGCGTGAAGCACCAGTGAGTGACTTCGTATGTGGGTCGGCTGGGTTATAGTATTTGATTTGATTCTTACGGTTGTCAAGGATGGTCTTGGCAACTTGCTTAGGAGAAATATACCCACTGGTTACTCGAACATCGTTAAATATGCAGTAGGTGGCTTCCTCGGCAGACAAAGACATCTCCTTTACGCTGTTTTCGGAACTCAACAGCTCATTACCTGCCAATAATACCTGAATGATGGTCTTGGCTGGTTTGAATCGTATATTCAAATAGATAATGTCCTTCAAGTCCTGTGGCTTCATGTGCCCACCAGGGAATTGAAATGACATAAGGAAAAGTCTGAAAAACTGAGTGAGGTCTTGGTTCTCGTACAAGAACGTTGCCATTTTGGATGTACGAGTAATGTCAGCCTCCTTGTCTTCTACATAGAAGCCAAAGAGTGCTGGGATTTCTGTTCGCCAATTATGTAAAGTCTTTTCTGCCATATCAATGTTACCAGGGAACATCCTTATGGCATTCAGGTACTTCTTATTATAATCCTCACAACTACAGTCTGGGATGCGGCAACATTCTCCAGCCATATAAAGAAGAACATTCTCTATATTGCTTTTGAAGCGTGGTCGTACAAAATGGATTCTATGCCAGTATTTGTCTGGCAGATTATAGTATTTTATTTCTTGCTTGGCCATAATGTTTCTTTCAAATGTTTAGCAATAGCGTTCGCCATCAATGGGGGGACGGCATTGCCGACCTGTTTGTATTGGCTCGTTTTACTGCATGTGAACACAAACGTGTCTGGAAATGATTGTATTCTTGCACTCTCTCTAACTGTTGGAACTCTATTCCATTTGTAGTGAAAGTGATGTCTGTGTCCTGTATCAATGGTTATACTTGGTGCTTTACTGTTTAAGCGTGTCCATGCGATATGAACTTTTCTTATACCCTGTAAAGATTCGGGCAGGTCTTTGTAGTTGCCACCGTCAGGAACAAGCTTGATAACGTCTATTGTCTTTTGGTTGTGTTCGGTAGTCTCATGATTAAAAATACCACTGCTGTTTGCACGGATAAATTTGATAATCGTTCTGAGGCTCTACCGCATACTTGTCGCCATCTGTCATAGAGCATTCAGGCAAGTCTGACAATGCTTCACCTGTTGTAACCTTATGCTCTACCTCTGGCAGATTATAGTCGAACTCGCCATTTTTCAAGCCAACGAAAACAGCTCTTCTTCTATTTTGAGGTACGCCATAATTCGAGGCAGTAAGCACCTTGCATTGAACATTGTATCCCAATGCCTCAAAATCATCAAGGATTGCCTTTTTGATAACACCCTCTCCCATTGACAATATGTTAGGCACATTTTCCATGACAAAAGCCTTTGGTTTGAAGTGTTCCACCATTGCCACGAAAGATTTGTATAGCTGATTTCTTTCGTCGTCAACTATACGCTTACCTGCAACTGAGAATCCCTGACATGGCGGTCCTCCTATTATAACATCTACATTCTTTCCTCCGATTCTATCCTCTACGTCAGAAGGCTTTAAAGTTAATAGGTCTGCACACAATGTATTTGCTCCGGGTCTATTATAAGCATATGTTACAAGTGCGTCCTTCCAATTATCTATCGCAATTAGATTGGAAAAACCTGCACGCTCAAAACCGAGCGACATTCCTCCACAACCTGAGAATAAATCAATAAAGTTATACGTCTGTTCTGCCATTATTCTTCTTCAAAATAGTCAGAGTCTATTCGCTTTACTTCATAGACTTTTTTAGTACTTACCCCCACATTATATTCAATCATGTAATGCGCTAATTGAGTGCCATTGATTAAAATAATTTTCTGCGAGAGATTCTTTACATAGTCGACAGCTGCATCTGAGAAATCACTGGTGGTAATGAAAACTCCTTTCGTGGCATGTTGACCAGACAATGCTCCTGAAAAACTTTGAATAGTAGGTCTGCCCACAATATTGTCGCAAGCGTAACGCTTTGCTTGGATATAGATCTTATCTAATCCAAGTTTATCTTGTGAAATAATGCCGTCAATACCACCGTCATGACTAAGCGGAGTCACTATCTTTGAGTAGTCTAAGCTATCGCCATATCCCATTTTTAATAGGAGATCAACCACTAAATGTTCAAAAAATACAGGTGATTTTTCTAACATTGTTGTCAATAGGTCGTTAGCTAAATCGTTCTGTATGGTTTCAAAAGCATTTTCCAACTGGTCGGTAGGGGTTAGCTCCTGCGTGGGGGCGTCAGCAATTTCTACTTTATGCTCTTGATTAGAAGGAGTGCGATTTGCAAACTCTGCATACTCTTTGAATTGTAACAAATCAGAGATTCGTAAGTCAGTGTGATTTTGAAGGTAGTCTTTTCCTCTTTTTGTAATCACCCATGTACGCCCCCCTGTAATGTCGAGCATCAATGCTCGACGCATATACTGGCGACACCAACCAACGCGATCGTCGAGCTTTGTCAAACGTCCACTACGAGTTAATTCTTTCAAATCGGATTCCGACATGGAGAAATGAGTTTTAAGTTTTTCTTTCATCTCCTTAAATGTCGAAACCCCTTCATTCAGATAGTATAAAAAAGGATATAAGAAATTCTCAAATGTAGGTACAGCCATATTACAAGTAAGATTTATTCAGATTATCTTTGACTACGTTCAAGATGTTTATATCTTCCTCGAAGTCTACAGAGAAATCTTTATTAAGAATATCTATCACACCTTGTATTTTATTCACTTGCTCTTCAAGCAATGTTTTTTTATTTTCTTCCATATTTCAATCTGTTTTGATTATCTAACTAATTCGTCAAGCGACACACCTAATGTGTCTGCAATTTTTTTTGCTACATCAAGGCTTGGCTGACATTTGTTTGTACACCATTTAGAAATGGTAGCCTGACCAACATTAAGTTGTTCTGATAGCCACTTATTGGATTTTTCTTTCTCAGCAAGTATGACTTTTAGTCTGTTCAAATTTTCTGCCATCTTTATTGGATATTATATTTTTGGTACAAATATAATAAATTTGCCCGAAGAATATTTCTCAATAGGAAATTATTTTCTATCAAAGAAAAAGAAAAACGTCAAGAAGGACAAGTTTCTTGCCGATATTAGGAGTTAAACCTTGCGACGTTTCATGAATACGATGCATCGTTTGAGCGGAAAGGACGTGTCGTTTTGGCTTGCAAAACCTATTGTTTTGGAGTGAGAAAGCGTAGCTTTTGCAGGGCGGTAAGCAACAGGCGGTTAAAGAATTTGCTGCTGACAGGCACACTCACTATATCATGTACTGGGAATTTCTCGCAACCGACATAGAGGGTATCGAAAGCGTCGGAGCCGGCGGTGCGGTGTTCGAGGAGGTCTTCCTCGGATTCGGCGAGTTTCTCGCCTGACTTGTCCTTACGGAAGCCGTTGCGACCTCGGCTGCCTCCTGCCGATCGGATGGCAAGGATAAGGTCGGGGTTGTTGGAGCGGTTGAAGAACGGCATGAGTCACTCTGTATGACTTTCCATTTTAGCAATTTTGCCACCACTTATTCCTGTTTTAACAACAAGATATGTGAAATATTAAAAGTGGCAGCAAACAGAAACAAAACTATTCTTGTGCTTTATATTATAATATCTTCCTTACTTGGCAATACTTATCATTCAAAATTTTAGAGGGCTTTTTATATTTAGCTTTTTGCTACTGAGCCACCCCACTGTTCTGTCCCTTATGTTTTTATGTCATTCTGTCTTTATAATTCGCATCATTACGTCTTCTGTTCCCCTGTTACTTTGTCTTTTACATACTCTGTCCATTATGTCTTCCGTTCATTCTGTCTGGTTTAGAGGGTCTTTTATGTAAAGTATTTTTACGAACTTACTAATTTGTCGAGAAATAGTGAACAGAAGATAGGGTAATATCTTCCCTTTTTGTCTCGAACGTTTAGAGAAGAATTCATAACTATCAAAAATACAATAGTTTATAAGATAAAATAAAGAAGACAAAGTTCAGAAAATCACAAGATTATTTATGAAAGAAGCACAGGAAAAGAAGTGAAAAGAAAGGAAGATTCGTTATAAAAAGGGAGGATTTGTTTATATTTTTTTCATAACAAAGTCTTATTCTTTCCCTATTCGTCGCACCTAACCTCCTAACTTGTCGACTACCCCACCCCAATAGCTACTAAAGTGTCGCACCATAGTTACTAATTTGTCGCAACCTACTTACTAATCTGTCGCCGCTAAGTTACTAATTTGTCGTCGATTAGTCGTGTAACTCTTTAAGGTTCAATGGCTTTGAGGTCCCTTACTAATATCTAATAAAGAATATATAACGATATTCTAAGTTAAGAAGAGGTGTTTTGTTTTAAGAAAATATATACTTTTTCGTTGGGGGAAGAAGATTTTAAACAAAGGTTTTGGGTGCAACCTCCCTTTTTGTCGCACATACGTTTTGGGAGCGGTGCAGGCGTTTTCTGTTTTGCTGTAGGCTTGTAGGACGAGCGTTTTGAGTCGGGTTTTCATTTCCGTTTCATGGTTTTGTGGGTTTTTAGTCGGTGGTTTCGGGTAGGAAATTTTGGTGAGATTCATGTCGGTTTGGTAGTAGGTTTTGTTTCGTTTTCTTATTTTTTTATTACCGTTGATCTTTGCTTTATTCGGTTGTTTTTTAGGCGGTTACACAGGATTCTTATTATCTTCAAATATGTTTTTATATATTTGTGTATCAGTATATTATCGCTTTTTAATTTTCTTAGAGGCTATTCTTTACTTCTTCGTATTCAATGATTAAAGGGCGGAGATGTGCCAGGACGTTTGTATATTTTTCTTTGTCATCAGCTTGTCGGTATTCGTATCGAATTTAGAAGGATTATTTCTTCTTTTCATTGTTCAAACTTTTCGATTTTTATGTTCACATTTTAGGAAGGTTATTCGCATTGAGTTTTTCTCCTTTTCATGACTTTGTCGACATACTTTTTATAGGTTTTGGCATGAGAGTTTTTCCTCCTTTTTTGTCGCACCTAAGCCCTTTTTCGTTCTTAATCATTCGCAAAATGCTGTTTTATTGCTTAAAGATAGCGGAGACAAATAGGGAAGCTATTTTCGATACCACCCTACTCTATTTGTTCGGTAAAGTATTGATATTAAGCAACTTATGGTAATTTCCTTTCTCTTTTACGTTCGAAAAGTACAAAAACTTGTCACTTTTTTGTCGCACTTTACTTTTATCAATATTCGTACTTATGTTGATAATCAGTAAGTTATGCTGTTTTATTGCGTCTTTAAAAAATATTCCCTTTTTGTCGCTTTATGCTTGCCAAGCATCGTATTTTTGATTTATAGCAGAACTATCGACAGTCTGTTTCTACCTATTTTATCTATAAGTGCCAAAAATGTTCCTATTTTGTCGAACCTCACGAATGCTTTATATTCAGTTTTCTCTCCCTATATGTCGCACCATTCATCACATACCGGCTGAGGTTTTTCCTATTCTTTTAATGTTATAGGTCCTCCGCACATGTGGTGTTAAGCCTTCGCACCATATGTGCGGAGCGTTAGTAAGGTGAGGGGGGACTTCCAAAATTCTGAAGCCCAAAAAAGAATTCCTGAAACATTGTGGTCTAATGACCGATTTGAGTTTATACGGCTGATAAAAGCGTAAAGGCGTTGTTGCATGAACTAATACGTCTGACAAAAGAACTCACCGTCTTTCAAGAGCTGACGGTGAGTTTGACAATTGACTATCGCAAAAAATGTAGAATAGAATTACTTCCTGAGGTATTTAAGCATCTGCGTAATACACCGCTTCTTCTGTTCCATATTGGGATGAACATAGAGGTTGAGAGTTGTAGTGATGTTCGCATGCCCGAGCAACACGCTAACCGTCTTATAGTCACAGTTACTTTCGATGCAGCGTGTGGCGAAACTGTGGCGCAGCCCGTGATATTTCAGCCGAGGAATGTTCAAATGCTTCATTAACCGATGATAATAGTTTCGATAGGTTCGTGGCTCAGTAGGTTTTTCTTCGTTGGTCAGCACATAGAAATTAATATTTACTACCTTTTTCAGTGGTTTCACCATAGCCAAGAGTTCTTTGTTCATTGGTATCTCACGGCAAGAGTTCTTGGTCTTTGGGCTGTTGATGACTAATTCTGTGTGCCTGCGCTCACCTTCTACGACGTAGATACGCTCAATGGTACGGTTTACGGTGATTATACCGCTGTCCGTATTGATGTCCGACCATTTCAAGCCGCATACCTCACCAATCCGCAAGCCTGTGGTTAGACTAATGTAGATGCCAAGGTTGCGAAATGTAAAGTTCTGCTTGATGAATTCGAGAATCTTTTTGTGGTGTGTCACTGTCAGCACCTCCATTTCTTTATTGATTACTGTAGTTGGATACTTGATGTCCCATTCGCAATAGTTCATCCAACCGTTCTTTACTCCGAACTTCATCACCATTTTCAACACAATGAGAATGTCCTTCACCGTTTTAATGCTGAGACCAGCATTAAGTTTTTGTAGCACAAATTCTTGTACAAGTTTTTCACTAAGACTGTCACAATCACCAAACGATGAAAGTATGTGATTTTCCAAAACTAACACATAAGCAGCGTATGTAGACTGCTTGACGTAGCGTTGCTTGTCTCTTTTCCAAGCCAACGAAATTTCTCTAATAGTTTTTGTTTTCATATTTAATCCTTAATATAGAAAAGGTACATAATAATTAGAGAAACGTATTAACTAATGTCCCAAATCTGAGATTCCCGGAGTTTGAGGGGGAGTGGAAGAAATGCAAGTTGGGAGATGCGTGTAATGTATTCATGTGCAAACGTATTTTAGCCACTCAAACAAACACAGAGGAGGTGTTCCTTTTTATAAAATTAGGACAATCGGTGGTACTCCAGATGCCTATATTTCAAAAGAATTATTTGATGATTATAAAACTAAGTATAACTATCCGCACAAAGGAGAGGTTATGATAACTTGTGCAGGAACTGTTGGTAAATGTGTTATCTATGATGGAAAAAGATGCCTATTATCAGGACTCTAATATTGTGTGGATTGATAATCCCTCACAATATATAGGCAATGGCTTTCTGTATCATCTTTTAGCAAATGTGGATTGGCGAAAATTGAACTCTACGACAATAATCAGAATTTACAATGATGATTTGAGAAACTTGAAGTTGAGCTATCCACAAATAGAAGAACAGAAAAAGATAAGCCGTTTGCTTTCCCTTCTTGACGATCGTATTTCTACCCAAAACAAAATCATTGAGGATTTGAAAAAGCTAAAGTCTGCGATTATTGAATGGCATTATAGGCAAGTTGAGAAACAGAATGTTTGCATTGGAGATTTGGGGGAACCTTTCAATGTTGGTAATTTGGCAAAAGAAGATTTGACTGAAACAGGGATGCCTTGTGTTATTTATGGCGAACTTTTTACGACTTATGGAGAAACTATATCTCAAATAGAAAGCCATACCAATAAAGTAGAGGGTATGATTTTGAGTAAGAAAGGAGATCTGTTATTTCCTTCTTCAACTACTGTTGACGCAATGTCTTTAATTGCGCCATCTGTTATCAACGTGGACGGAGTTATATTAGGTGGAGATATGTTTGGAATTCATATCACTCCTAACTCTAATGCACAATATCTAAGTTACTACTTCAATCATATCGCCAAAAGGCAATTGGCAAAATTTGCTAAGGGTAGCACTATTATTCATTTGCATTACGCAGATATAGAAAAAGCCAAACTATTGTTGCCTTCTTTGGAAGAACAAAATAGAATGGCTAATTGCTTAATCTCTTTAGACACAAAAATAAATATTGAAAGCATTTTCATTAGTTTGTTGAATAGTCAGAAGGCGTATTTACTTCGTCAGATGTTCATATAAACATTTGGCAAAGTAAATACTGTTTTTCTCTCGAATACATATCACAAGTTCTCTGATGTACCAATAAGCAACTATCCAATGTTTGAAATATCTTGGATAGTTGTTTTTGCATTTCTATATCTGGCATTTTTATTTTTATCGAAGCCATTATGTTATTCATCAATTTAGGGTTAGCCAAATTAAAGGAAACATATTTTTGAGTAGCCTGTTGGAGAACAAGGGAAACAAAATAGCAATCATATTTAGGCTGTATCTTTAATGTGCCACAAATATTGGTACAATTGAACTTTCCTTTTCTATAAAAGACTGTTCCTGCATTTGCACCATCCGTAGTCCAAGTAATATACTCGCCATCAAACATATAGTCATCCAAATAGCCCATAATTCCATCATTGGAAGTTTGAGAAGAATAAACAGGATATAGAGGATGTTTCTGTCTTTCTATTTCTACTGAACTAATAACACGCCCTCTTCCGATTTTAGCTATGTCTTGAATTTTATAAGTAGTCCACCTGTCATTGTCCAATAGTTTCTTACTAATCGCAGACCTACAAACTTTCAAATCCTTAATCAAGGGAATAAGTAATAGATTACTCTATGCTGATAATAGTATGTCTATTCGGATTGAAGAGATGTTAATAGAACGCTCGGAAAGAACAAAGAAAAAAATAATCAATATGAGATTTTTAAGTTCTACTGTGAATGGAATATTTTCACAACGAGACTATTTCTCTAAAGATATAGCAAGTGATAATAATGTAGGGTACAAGATTATTCATCTCCATGATATAGTACTTAGCCCCCAAAATTTATGGATGGGAAATATCAATTTCAATGACAAATTCGATATAGGAATTGTTTCACCCTCCTATAAGGTCTTTTCGATAGCAGATGGTTTTGACAAAAAATATGTTGCTGCTTTACTAAAGACGCATCATGCCTTATACAACTACATGCTGGTATCTGAACAAGGGGCAAGTATTGTTAGAAGAAATTTAAATTATGAAGCTTTTGAACAGTTAGTATTCAAAATACCCTCACTTAATAAGCAACAAGAAATAGGTCATGTTATCTCTTTATTGAAATCTCAATTAGAGAATGCTAATTTACTTATAAAAACTTACAATTCACAAAAGCAATACTTGCTCCGTCAGATGTTTATATGAACATCTGGCGAAGTAGGTATTGTTTTTGTTTTTCAAACGCATATCTTTGCTTTACAATAGTTTCCTTCCATAATGATAACGCATAAAAAGCATGGGCTATGGTTCTGATTATTTGCACAGTTGGCAAAATAAATTCTTGATTTTGCGTTTCTGTAATATAATGTCTTTTATGCTCCTCTGTAGACAAATCAAGATATTTCAAAAACTCAAATGTATACCGCAAAAGTTCTTTATTCTTTGCCGTTAGAATTTTTATGGCAGAAGATTTGACCTTGAAAGAAAAATCAACATATTTACAATCAAGAGTGAAATCATCGAATATGATGCAATCACCCTTGTCATATATTCCTTCTATTTCTGATGTGTAGCCCAAGACAAAGGCTTTGTTTGCTGTTAGTACAGGAGTTCCTTCATTTGTATATTCAGTATCTTCAACAAGATATGATTGTGGTTGTTCATAGCTAAGAACATCGCCAATCATTGCATTAAAACCAACACTTTTCCTAAGTTTTCCAAAAACATCATTTCTAATTCCCTTGATTAAGGACTCTAATTTTTCAATGATTTTGTTTTGGGTAGCGATACGCTCGTCAAGAAGACGTAACAAATTTGCGATTTTTCTTTGTTCGTCTATTCTTGGAGTAATTACTTTTAACTTTAATAGTTTATTAACTGCCAATCCAGGTTGAGCAGATTGATCAGAAAATCTACCCAAATCCATTTGTAGAAATAGATAATGTAAAAAGTTTGTATCGCTCTTATTATTTCCGTTAACTGCGATTGCATGTTCTGTTATATAAGTTTTACCTATGACAGAGCGTACATTTCCACATAAAGCCCCTTGCCTACCAATAAGAACAAAGAGTCCATCATGATTATAAGTGGATGTATATCCTCTAAGTCCATTTCCTCCAAATACTGGATATGTCCCTACATCTAATATTAAATCTGCTTTTATTGCTTTTCCACTTTTAAATTCGTTACAAATTTCATTGACATAATTTTCCTGCCACTCCCCCTCAAACTCAGGGAATCTCAGATTTGGGACATTGAGGACTTTTTTTTCTTTATTTTCTGCCATAGTCATTATTCTTTAATTTTCTTGATGAGTTCAGTTGCTGCAATGTCGTGCATGAGAGTAAAGCCGAACCACTTTTTACCCCAAGTCCTTGATAGAAGCTCCAATATGAGGTCGCAATTTGCGACCAGTTCAGTTGATTGTCGTTTTGTATTTTCCTTATCTTTCGCCATAACTTCCTATTTTGACATTATAACTTGAGACCCAATATTTTACATTATCCCCAATTCTTTCAAATAACCTTCAATTTCTTTATCAAGGTCGGCACGCTTGGCTTCCAGATCCTTGATTTCCTTCATTACGGCATGGATGTCAATAGGTTCTTCCTCCTCGAAAGTATCAACATAACGAGGAATGTTGAGGTTGTAATCGTTTTCGGCTATCTCCTCCAAGGTGGCAAGGTGGCTGTATTTCTCAATCTCCTTGCGATCACGGTAGGTGTCAACAATCTTCTGTATATGCTGTGGGCGGAGCTTGTTCTGTGTCTTTATCTTCTCAAAATCCTTGCTGGCATCAATGAAGAGAATACTGTCGTCTTCCTTACGGCATTTCTTAAACACCAGAATACAGGTAGGGATGCTTGTACCATAGAAGATGTTGGCAGGTAGACCGATGATAGCATCCACATAGTTTCTTCTCAATGAGGAAGCGGCGGATTACCCCCTCAGCATTTCCACGGAAGAGAACACCATGAGGAGCAACGCAAGCCATAGTTCCACCCTCGTTTAAGTGATAAAGCATGTGGAGGATGAACGCATAATCAGCTGTCTTGCGTGGAGCAAGCCGTCCTGCCTTGCTGAAACGGTCATCATTGTTGAACTTATCAGCAGCACTCCACTCAGCAGAGAACGGAGGGTTGGCAACAACTGCATCAAACTGAGTGTCACCAAAGGCATCGGCTTCGAGTGTGTCGCCATTCTCTATACGAAAGTTGCTGAATTTGATGCCATGAAGGAGCATATTCATGCGGGCAAGATTGTATGTCGTGGGATTCTTCTCCTGTCCGAATATCTCATTAGCATGTCCTATACTTGCTGCACGGAGCAGCAAAGAGCCGCTACCGCAGGTTGGATCATAAACATTGCGAAGGCGTGCATGGCCGAGGGTTACAATTTCAGCCAAGATACGGCTAACTTCCTGTGGAGTGTAAAACTCACCGGCTTTCTTTCCTGCACCGGCGGCAAATTGGCTAATCATATACTCATAAGCATCGCCAAGAATATCAATCTCTTGTGAAGCCTCTACGCCAAAATCTATGTCATCGAGGGCAAGAAGTACATTACTGACCAATGTATTTTTATCATCGGCTGTCTTTCCCAATTTAGGCGAGGCGAGGTCTATGTCTGAGAACAAACCGCCAAAGTCCTCTTCACTGTCTTGCCCCAGAGTACTATCTTCAATACGCTTCAAAGAACGCTCAAGTATCGGCAGGATATTTTCTTTCTTTTTAATACTCTCAATAACGGATGAGAACAAGAAGTTAGGTTCTATGAAATAGCCAATGTTTTCGATACATTCGGTCTTTACGCTCTCTTGTAGCTCTTCTATATCGGTATCTTTTTCCATTGCCCATAATTCCTTGAACGTGACCTCATCATCCACCAATGCGTCATTGGCATGTTTCTCTATCTTCTCCGACAAATACTTGTAGAAGATAAAGCCAAGGGTGAAATACATGAAGTCACTTGCCGACATATTGCCACGCAACTTGTTTGCGACTTCCCAAAGCTGGTCACGGAGTTTCTGTTGTAATTCTTCGCTCATATTATTTTTTCCTTTCTATTTTCAACGTTTCACTAACAAAGACGTTTTCATCGTCTTTATCTGTTATATACTGATGGCAATACATACCTTTCCCCTCATTTAGAATTATAACGCTATTCCATAAGGCGGTTTGACTTATTGCATGCCCAGGGTCTAAACAAAATATTTTCCTAATAACACCTTCTTCCTCTTCATAACCAATGGCAAGTATTGCATGAGCACCACCTTTAAATGTAATTGCAGTAACCAAAGGTAAGTTGTCGTCTATTCCTTTTTTAAGTTCCTCTACATACGAAGCTTGGGCTGATTGAGAAATCATATATTGCCGAGCTGACGACATAACCTCTTTTGCAAAAGAATGAGACAACTTTTCTTTGATTTCTGAGAAATAGAAGCCATCACGACACAACCCTTCCTTTACAAAAAACTCCTTGAAAAGCCTTCCCTTGGCAGTGTTGCCTTTAAACGATGTATTTAAGTTTGTAACTTGATTACGAGTGAAGACCTTTAGTACTATAAGATTCATCATCATTGAATAAACGGCGCAAGCTCCATCCATATCTCCTTGTTGTAGATGGACAGATTGCCACTTACGGTTATACACACAGACTCCCAAAGCTGTTATATCTAAACCTCTTATTATCTTTATCATTGTTGAATATATTATTCCCAACTGAATGTTCGTATGATAGACTTCAAGCGTTCAAGTATCCTTGTCAATGTTTTGCGTTTTTTTATTAATCCTAAATGCTTTTCTTTCAACGCCTCTTGTATAATTTCTGGTTGTTCCTTTTGCAAGTAGTCATATTCAGACAAGTAATGATTGAGAACAGATGCATCCAAACCCTCTTCTTTTGCAAGTTTATCTACTGCGTTGTTCCGCTCAGTCGTGATGTAATTGTTCAATCGTTCTTCAAGGTCGCTTGTACCGTCAAACTTCTGTTTGCGTGCCATAAAGTTATCTCGGTCATCATCGACGTTCTGCTGTATAAAGCCATCAATCAGTTTTGCCTTGTTACGTAACTCAGCATCTTTAATCATCGTATCAATAATATACGTACGTTTTTCCTTATAATCTGCGCTGTAAGGATTAAGATCAGCGATCAGTTCAAGTATGTAAGTTACATTGATAATATCACTATGCAACAATTCTAAACAGAAATCAATATCATCAATACCTGACTCTGTTGAGGTTTCCGTGGACTCTGTATCTTCGTCAGGCGTTTGATTTTCTTCTGAAGGCTTACTGCCACTGGCAAATGTATCGTAAATATCAAGGTATTTGCTTCGGAAGTCCATAAATTGCTGCTCTGTCATACCAAGATCTGCAGCATCTTCTTCAAATTCATCGTAAACCTGAATCTCTGCATGTTTCTTAATGACATCACGGAATGCGAGGATAAACTGCTTTTTATCTTTCTCGCTCTGCAATAAATCTATGCTGCTGGGAGTTGGGTATTGCTCTAAGAAGTTTGTCGTAAGTTCCTGATAATTCTTCTTGATTTCATTAAAAGGCGGACGGACAATATCTTCAAGATTATTGCTGTTACTGAAAGCTTGATAGAAGCATCCACATTGCTTTTCAAATCACGGAAGCAAACAATCTTGCCAAAACGTTTCTTTTCATTCAAAACACGGTTTGTACGGCTGAATGCTTGTAATAATCCATGATAGTCCATATTCTTATCCACATAGAGTGTATTGAGTTTCTTGCTGTCAAAGCCTGTTAGGAACATGCCGACTACCAGACAGAGGTCAAGTGGCTTCATGTCTGTTTTCTTTTTCTTCATACGAAGATTGATGTCGTCATAATATGCACGGAAGTTTTCTGTAGTGAAACTTGTACCGAACATATCATTATAATCATCCATAATAGCCTGTAACTCATCTGCCTCGCCCGTACTTTCACTCACATAGCTACCAGTATTCATACCTGTAAGGGCGTCGTCCTGACTGCTGTTAGATGCGTATGTAAACACGGCTCCTATTCTTATTTTGGGATTAAGACTCTTGAATATTTTATAATATCGAATAAGTGTTGACACAGACTGCACGGCAAACAAAGCATCAAACTCGCCATCAAATGTTGATTTATTGAAATTATTAAGGATAAATTTGGCAATTTCCGTCATACGGTTTTGGTTAGCATTGTCTACATCGGCATTGCCATGATAATATTCTACGAGGAAACCAAGTACATTTTCATCAGCAATAGCATCCTTTATCAGATACTTGTGGAGGCAATTGCCGAAGATTTCCTTTGTTGTATGACCATCCACAGCATTCTCAACGAAGATAGGTGTACCTGTGAATCCGAATATCTGTGTATTGTCGAAAAATCTGACGATATTCTTATGGCAATCTCCGAAATGACTGCGATGACACTCATCAAAAATCATCACGATACGAGCATGACGGATTTCTTCAATCCGCCTGCTATACCACTGCTTACTTACAGCAGCATTGAGCTTCTGGATGGTGGTGATGATAATTTTGGAATTACCATGAAGGCGCTTCACAAGTTCATCTGTGTTATCGGTACTGTCAACAGCACCTGGCTCAAATGCCTCATATTCGGACTGCGTCTGTGTGTCAAGGTCGTGCCTGTCAACAACAAACATAACCTTGTCCACATCGTCTAATTCAGCTACAAGCTGGGCAGCCTTAAATGAAGTCAGTGTTTTTCCCGCACCAGTTGTATGCCATATATAGCCATTGTTATTGGAATTTCACACGGTCAAGTATCTTCTCGACGGCATAGAACTGGTAAGGACGCAACACCATTAGGCATTTATCTCCTTCGTGCAGTACGATATACTTGCCTATTATCTTGCCTAACGTGCATTTATCAAAGAAGCTGGTGGCGAACTTTTCCAATTCATTGAAAGGTACATTAGCAGCGTCTGTCCAATTGAACGTGAATTTGTACCCGCTGTTGGGATTATTGGCAAAATAGCGTGTGTTCACTCCATTGGAAATCACAAACAATTGAATATAGTCGAACAGTCCGTGGAAGGAAGTTTTATGATAACGTTGTATCTGGTTGTAAGCCTGTTTCAGCTCTACCCCTCTGCGCTTTAGCTCTATCTGAACCAAAGGTAAACCATTTATTAGTATCGTCACGTCATAACGACACTTCTTTCTTCCTTCAGCAGTAATCTGATGGGAAACCTGAAACTCGTTCTGACACCAGTGGGTGCGGTTCAGGAATTCCACCCACAGGCGTTCTCCATTATCCAGTTCAAGTGGAAAGAGGTCACGGAGTTTCTTTGCCTTTTCAAAACGTGTGCCACCCTCAAGATAAATCAAGATTTTCTCAAATTCGGCTTCAGTAAACTCCGTGCGCCCAATCTCTTCCAGTCTCTTCCTGTTATGTTTCTCAAGTTGACTTTTGAAATTTGTCCGTAGATTTTTCTCTTCTTCAATCTGTACATATTCATAGTTCATTTGCTGAAGAGTAGCAATAAGTCCGTTCTCAAGGGCCGCTTCACTTTGTACTGGCATATTTATTATTCTTTAGTTATTATTTGTTTAGCATATAAGGTTATTCTTCGGTTGACCTAAGTAAATCTCTCACATCAACCTTTAGCGCCTTGGCGATTTCAAGAAGATTCTCAAGGAACGGCTGCACTTTATTGGAATACCACCGTGAAACGGTATTCTCTGTACGACCTATTTCATTCGCCAGCCATTTGCCAGACAATTGTTTTTCTGCCAAAACAGCTTTAATCCTATATATCGCCTTTCTGTTGATTTATCATTGTATATTGCAGAATGCGTAAGTACAAAGATACACTCTTAAGGTTGTTTCTCCAAACATATTTAAAAGTAATTGTTTTTTCCGTATAAAATTCTTGTTTTAGAATTGTATTTCATCGGAAAATGATAGTCTTTGAATTATAAGATTAAGTGTTCTTTGAGACAATGCAGAATAAAGAACGGGAAAGAAACTTGCTCGTTTCCATCTTGTGCCCCATTTACTCTTTATCCATTTTTATTTTGTTGATTATCTGAGAGATACAATATTCTTGAATCTTTTGCGGGCAAAGACTGCGTCTTTACGCATAAATAACTACGATAACTCAAACAGATTAAACTTAAATTGGTCATTAAACCACAATATGTAGATTCTTACGATAGTATAGTGTGGTATTGTTTCTTAACATCTTTTCTTTTTGAAACAGAGTATAACTTTTTTTGTTATTGGAAGTTATGAATAATTCTTAACTTTGCAGCATAATCATTAAAAACAAAACTTATATGAAGTATTTAGCCCTATTACTTGTTGGTGCGCTTGCTTTTACAGCTTGTTCGAAGGATGAATCAGACGTGAAGGAAGAGAAGAAGGATAATATTGTTAATGTTGACAATAGTCGTCCGGGAGATAAGAATAATCCGAAACCTGTTGTTCCTAAAAAGAAAGTTCTTGATCTTATCGCAAAAATAGAGACTTACTCTGGACCGAGACAAGAACCTATTAAGACAGAGATTTTTAGTTATGATAGTCAGAAGCGTCTTGTTGGTATTTCAAGTACTGAACCAAGGTATTTTACACAACCCGCAATGATTGGTAAGGGAACTTACTCTACGTCTGAGTATGTTCTTCAGCAAGAGGGTCATGATTCAAAAAAAAACTATTACTCCTGAGTGGAAGGCTACTCTCTCGTTGGATGGTCAGGGCAGAGCTGCCAAGTTTGTCTATGAGTCGGCTATTGCTGCCGTGCCTGATAGAATCAGAACACCCTATATTCATCTTCACGATCAGTTTGTTTATGATAAGGATGGGCATCTGACTTCTTGGTTTAATCATAATCGTCATTGGATAGTTAATATTGCTTGGACGAATGGTAATATGTCGGAAATACGACTTAATGATGTCAAGGAGCATATAAATCATTTGGACATGACAAGCAGTTACTCTACCCTTCCAAATAAGACTCTTCCAGATTTGAATCTGTATCTTATTAGGTCTTTTCTCTTTGAACATTGTGTGCGCTTTTGGCCAGATCAGTTCGGTCTTCGTTCAGATTATTTGGTTAGTCAGATGACTGTTTATTTTAATAATGAACCTCTTACTCCTGAGAATATTACCTATAAGTTAGATGCAAAGGGGCGTCCAGTAGAGGTACTTAATGTTGTTTCAAATAATTGGACTTATAAGTATGTTATTAGTTATGTAAACAATTAATGTGTCTCCTTCGTAAACTTTGAATATTTTAGGGCATATCATAACTTCTGTTTATGGTGTGCCCTACTTTTTTATGAGTCTTTAGTATTTTGGATTGATACCTCTTGCGTTCAGAACTTTGATGTACTGTCACATAAAGCAAAGGAGAACACGGAGGATTGTTTATATCAAAGGTATTGTAGATATGAATGCACTGTTGTACGCAGGTTTTTCGCTAATTCGGCACTCAAATTCTTATCAAACTCGTCGATTATACAGAAAATTTCAGTAACTTTATCCTTGGTAATCATCGTTCAAAAAAATGCAATCTATTGATAATCACCTATAAAGATACGAATTTTTTGACGAGATTACCAACTTTTTCAAGCCTTTTCTTATCCCGAACTCGCGTCTGTAATAATGCTTACGCAGATGTTTTCCAGACTGATTTTGGATAATGCCTACAACTTATGGGAATGATATTGCGTATTGCCTCAAGTCACATTGTGGGGTAAGGGGATATTGTAGGCAAAAGTGGGTGCTTCAAGTTCAAATTATCTGCAAATTCAGTAATGAGAGGATGTGTACACGCAAGAAGGACGTTGAAGGCTTAGTTGCGGATTTGAGGCTATACTATATTAAAGTTTCATCTTCACCCCTATCTCTGCCACCTTCGCAGCATCATAATCGGCCTTGATGCGAGCATAATCTCTGTCGCCATACGAGCTTGAAACAAGATAATATAATGGCCCACACTTGTCCGGCACCACATCGATATATAATATCTCTCCTGTCAGCAGGCGCATCATGGGCAGATGGTCGTATCTGAAGCGTACCTCCATCACTCGACAGTTATACTGACGTGTCTCCTCCCAAAGGTCAAACATGCTCAGATCCGTCGTAAAGTAGGCCTCGTCAATACCGCAAAACAAGTGGAATTTGCCCGCAATCAGGGTGAAGACTACGCCTTTGAACTTATTGTTTTTATACGCCATGTAAGAACCATGATACGCAAAAGGCAGGTGGGCGTAAGAGGAAAGTGCCTCTAAATACTCCGCCTCGCTGATGCGTTGGCAGTCTTGGAAGTCGTACAGTCGTGCCACAGCCATCGCCTCATCTTCATGGTACACACCTCTTGCTACACCCTCTTCTTCTCTGAAATCGTGCACCACCTGTCCACCTCTAAGATAGGCATATTCTGGCCAATCATAGCCGTGAATGAGCAAATACGAGTCTAACAGATGCAGATCCCGACGTATGATAATCTCGTGAAGTATATCTTGCGTGGGCTTCAACGCTTTCACGGCGTGGGCTACCGGCCCGCAAGCCTCTATCTTGAGCATCAGGCTGCTCTCTGACAACGCAAGCGCCGTCTCAAAACCATAGTCTTGCCACAGATACCTCCATACCTCTGCGAGCCTTCTCTCTATCTCTTCCTGCTCCGTCTGCCAGTTGCTGCGACGCAGCGGAATCACCACCGAGAAGCGCATCTGCTCTCCGCTTCCCGTGAGCAATCCTACCTCCGTCAGCTCATAGGCGTACACCATCGAGTCTTCAAAAGCAAGCACTCTATTCTGCCCTGCGGCAATCTCCTGATGCGTCAGTGCCTCAATGGCTGTGGAAAAATTGTCTTCCCGTTCGATGCGATAGCTCTCGGTCGGTGCTTCCTCGCTTGCTGGCAATGCATCCGTGCCGTCCTCCGCCTTATCTGCCGACGTCTCCATCTCCAGCACGTCACGCTTCTCGGCCCGCTTCTTGGTGTAATGCTCTGCCCAGATGAGCGCCCCACCGATGAGCAGACCTATCACTGTCGGCCCCTTACCGCCATCGGCAACGACCCCTAAGACCAATGCTCCGATTGCTGTCAAGACAATAGCAATGAGCAGCCATTGAAGTATAGAGTTGATAAAATGATGGTTCATATTTGGTTTACATTACCTTAATTCCGCAGCATAAACTCTTGTGAGAACTCCAAGTGCCTGAGAAACAAAGTTCTCAAAACACTTGGATATGTCAGAAATTTCACCTATCTTGGTGCTGCAAACATAACAAGTAAGCAAAAATCTGACATGGCAAAGGTAGCAATTAAAAACGTGAATATTAATTCTTTCGGTGGAATTTATCACATTATGGACGTTTTTTCAAGGTTGGGCTTTGAAAAACTTACCGAATCTGTATTGGGTAAACGTGGAAGTAGCGGCAAAGCATTCTGTTATGGAAGTATTTTAGGGTGCAAGTTCCAAACCGAAGTGCAATAAAAGAGTATCCCTCTCCGAGAGATGCAGACAACCTCTCGCTACGCGTCGAGAACGTCTGCATCTCTCGGAGAGGAAAAAGAAACAACGAGCAATACAAATAAAGAATATATTACCAACGACCAGTGGTCTCCAAGACAAATATTTGGGTATCTGCGCATGAGTGAGGGTATAGAGGTATCCCACCAGTCCATCTATAACATCATCCACAATGACACAACAAGGAAGCTTGCAGGGCACACAAGTCATAAGATGAAATACAGGTTCGTCCCAAAGGCGGACATCTTCCAATAAAGGACAGGGTGAGTATCCATGAAAGAAGTAAGGAAGTTGACGGGAAGAGATTTGTAGATTTTGAGATGGACTTGTTCGTCGACCCTGTTCAGCACGCCATACTTACAATAGTGGAGAAATCCACTAATATGTTGTTTATGCAGAAACTGCCATTTGGGAAACTGTCAAAGCCTCTGGTAAGGGTCACAGATTCTGTCCACTTCTATTCAGTAGGAAATCAAAAATGTTCAGAATGAGTATGCCGTCATCGTTGCGGAAAGTGGGTTGCATGCCTCCTACGATGACAATTTTCAGAAAACTACCACTACTATAATACTATTTTTTGCATTCTTGCACCACCACTGTATATATAAACAATATTATTAATTAGACAGTTGGGGCGTACATAGTTTGGCTCTTTTAACTTTTTGATTTGCCAAGTTTTGCCTTTATCTAAACTATAAAGCAAATCGTATTCTGTAAAAGCACCTTTTATATTACCAATAAAACCTATTATTGCTTTGTCATTAGATTGTAAGTTTTTAATAATAGAATAATTTTTTTGATTATTTTTTTATAACCCTCGATTGCCGTGCATTGGGTTTATAGCTTATTAAAGAAATTTCGTTTTTTTATCTGTTAACGTGTTCCCAGCAATTATTATAGTATTATTACCTTGTTTTTACTATACTTTGGGGCGTTATAGAAAGTCTTATTTCTTTATTTTCTTTTTCTGTACTTCCAAAACACGAGGTTTCACCACTACTAAAAAAATTATATATGACTTTTCGTTTATACCTAAACCTTGCAAGGCATAATTTTCAATATCAATACTATCTATATTTTTGATTTTTTTATCTAATGAGTATAGCTTTATTGGACCTCTGTTATTCGTATAAAAATATTTTACTATTATTAGTCCAAATTGCAGATATCGGTTTTATATTTGTAAAATTTTTTTAATATTTTTCTTTTTATATCAAAAAGCTACAATACTAAAATTATAATTTTCTCTCACATCATTTCGTAAAAATATAAATATAATCATTTAGTTGAGTACCTATATTAAAAATAACTATAATTTAAACTTGAATTTATTTTTAACCCAATTTTTTTCCTCCATCGATAGTTTTATAAATATTTGCCTCGTCTGTTGATTTGGGAATATTATTTGGATTTTTCTAATTCTTTTTTTCTGATAATTCTTCATATTCTGTATAGGTCCCAAACAAATATCCTTCATATTCTGTTTTGAAATACATATAAGCAAACGCTTGATTTACATCGGGAATTCCTTTACATTTAATCATATTCGTATCGTCTTTACAACCAAACAAGAGTAACAACAAAAAAATTTAAAAAATACAAACTTTTTCATAAGTCAATTTCTATGGTTGGAATATTTTTTTATTATTTCCTTAATTCCGCAGCATAAACTCTTGTGAGAACTCCATGTGTCTGAAAAACAAAGTTCTCGAAACACTTGGATATGTCAGAAATTTCAGCTATCTTGATGCTGCAAACATAACAAGTAAGCAAAAATCTGACATGGCAAAGGTAGCAATTAAAAACGTGAATATCACTTCTTTCGGTGGAATTTATCACATTATGGATGTTTTCTCAAAGTTGGGCTTTGAAAAACTTACCGAATCTGTATTGGGTAAACGTGGAAGTAGCGGCAAAGCATTCTGTTATGGAAGTATTTTTTGTGGTTTTTCATACTTCCCCATTGGTTTGGGTGGGGGATTTTATGCTTAGAAAAGAGCCAAGAAACACCGAAGCACCTCATATCAACATATAGAGCCCCAAAAAGACGTCTCAACATATAAAAATTTTTCTCATAAGAAAAAAATACTGCGGAATTAAGGATATAAGAGTTTTGTTTTATTCCTCTATATTTCAGATAATCATTGTCTTTCCTTTCATTGTTTTGAAGTTTTTTTCGTTTTGCTGTCACTCCTCTCACTCAATTTTATTCTGGAACCCTTTGGTTTATAGTTGTTTTGTTTTATTTGTTAAAAGTGACAGCAATTTAAATCAAAAACTCTTCTTGTTAGTTATCTATTCTTTTTTTAATTTGTTTGTTTCCCATCTCTGTTTATAGCCTGTTTTTTTATAACCTTACTTTTTCTTATTTCAGATTGTATTTTTTTATGCATTCTGCCTTTTTCTGTTATTCTGTCTCTTTTATCACTTTGTCTTTATGCCATTCTGTCTCTTTCTTTTCTGTCTTTCTTTTTCCTTTATGTCATTCTGTCTATTCTTTGTCATTCTGTCTCTTTTCATCTTTTTTTGTCGCACTTCTTCTCCCCTTTTTCCCCTCTCATTTTGGCTTCATTTTTACCCTTTCATCTGTTTATTTTTTTGATATTTTTTTGCCTGAATATTTAAGTATAAAAAAATACTTTTTATCGTTTTATTTCTTTGTTTGTTTATCTACTTTGTTTTTTTATTTTCGTTTATTATTTATGTAATTGACTTTTTTTAGTTTAATGTGTTATAATATAAATCTATATTTATATAACCATGTAATATTATTTTTTTGTGTGTTTATGTTTAATAAATATATAAATATGTTTTAGCATACATAATTACATGATTAATTAAATATTGAAATATATAAATAATATAAGATTGCGTTTTTGCTTTGCTCTTAAATAAGTAAATATATAAATATAGTCATGCTTTCTTGGTGTCTTTTTATTTTTACCCCTCTCTGTATTCTTTAGTTGCTTCTATTACTTTTTGTTTATCTTATCAGTTTTCTCACTTTACTATTTTGATTATTCTTTGTGGTTTCTTCTTTGTTTGTTTATTTTGTCGCTTTCAATTTCTTTTTGCCAAGTGTTTCTCTTTTTTTCTGTGTTTTTCTTATTTATGTTTTTTTGTATAAATCGGTCTTTATATTTTTTTGTTTTACATTATTTTTCTTTCTATTGCGTTGTAAATATCGGAATATCAATATTATATATATTTGCCTAAACGTATATTTATGTTTTTGTTTTTTTCCGTTTCTTTTGTTTTTCCTCTTTTGTTTCAATGGATATTCTTTTTCTTGTTTGTCTAAAAGTCGTTTTGTTACTTTCCTCCCGATGAAATCGTTGTTTTTTTCTTATGTTTATCTATTTGTTGATTCTATATGATAGGCTTTCTTTGTGCTTTGTTGTTTGCTTTTCCTCTTGATTATTAGGATTCTATATTTTTTTATATTTGATTAAATATGTTTATGCGTTTTTGTTCGGATTCATCGCGTTTTGGCTTTTTAGCTTTTCTCTTTTATTCTTTGCAAATGCTTCCTTTTTCTCTTCAAATGTAGTTTTCTGATCCTATATGTTTGTTTTTTTACGCTTACTTTTTTTATTTTGTCTTGCTCTTTATTTGTTTGTGTTATTATTTAAATGTTTAAATCGTTAATTGCAAAAAAATATAATAACGTAAATATATATTAAATTTATTTTGTTTGACGTTGTATTAAGAATATAAATATATAAATATGGATTATGCTTTCATCTTACTCTTTATGTTTTTTTCTTTTTTTAATTGATGATTTTTTTCTTCTTTTTCTTTATCTCTTTTTGTGTATATGTATCTACGTAAATATATATAAAAGATTAAAAAAAGCGAAAGGATAAATATTTTATTGCATTTTTTTGTTTTCTTATCTTTTTTTATTTTTTTCTCATTAAAAAAATGTTTAGATGTATTTGCTTGTTTCGATAAATAGATGTATATTTGCAAGTATAAAAAAATATAACCACATCAATATGTGCGTATTTATTTAATTCAACCTTTATATAAATATATATGAATTTAAAGGCTTTTTCTATTACACCTAAAGAGGGCCAGGTTTTAAATTGGAGCTTAGGCTTGTTCGTTGTTTTTAGTGTTTTCAATCTGATCGATGGATGGACATCTGCTCCTAATGCTGGACAGGGAGTTCTTACGAATGCTTTTGCGACGGCGCATTCGTATAGCTTTATTCGTGCTATTGAGTATTTTGTCATTGCTGCGACAAAGTTAGCGATGCTGGAGGTATTTCGTAGATGCTTAAATAAGAATGGTGATAAGGCTGCACAGCTGACTGTCACAATTATGATGGTGCTTATATTCTGCTTAGCCCTTGCAGGTGCTTTGCCACAGTTCCTTTTTACTCAAGAGGAGGAAATGATGGCAATTCCTCATGGTGGATTATCATCATATTTTACAAATTTCTCGATGGTAGCTTTGCTTGTGTTTACTTTTACGAAGTTAGTTCTGTTTGTGCAGTTAGTGCGTACTTATGCTGGTAAGATTCGTTTGTTTGGTGCATCTTTGTTTGGCTGTCAAGTTTTGACGTGGTTGATAGATTTCGCATACTTTGTTGTATATACATGGGTTAGTGGTGCGACGATGACAGAGATTACGAACATTTTTACTATTACCTCTCTGTTAAACTTCGTTCTTGCTTTGATTCCATTCTGCGTGTTGAAGACGACTATGGTAGTTGATGACTAAAAAAGCAGAATTAAGAATTTACTCACTAATTGATGCTCTTGCTCGTCTGAACCCTTGACACCAGAAAGATGAGTTTCTCAGACGAGAGGGCAGAAAAAAGTAATTCATAACTTGAGAATTTGTGGGTAGAGGGACGAAGAATAAAAAATATTGCAGAAATGAGTCTTGATGAAGTGGAGGAGAATTGGCAGATAGAAAGCGTTACGCTACGTCTATGTAGTAAAATGTAAGCTGCTTTGATGAAAAGGTGGGTGAAAAGATAGATAAAAGTATCAAAAAGATATTTTCAACACTATCAAACTTGTTGATGAAAGAGAAGGAAATAGCGTTTAAAAGGCGCGAAAAAGATAAATTGAAAGGAGAAAAACCATTGAAAAGTCCTTTCCTCGCTCAATGAAAGAGAGAATCGACACAAAGAGCAGAGTGGGGGAGAGGCAGTCAACTTGCAAGATTCCGAAAGAGGAAACGGCAAAGGCGATTAATACGTAAACAAGTGAACGAATGAAAATATAAATATTCGAACACGCAAATACGTAAATAAAGAAAAAGATAAGAAATTAAAAAAATATAAATATATAAACAATGAAGAATAAGAAGATTGTTTTTTTGCAAATCAGAAAGGTGGAGTAGGGAAGAGTACGCTGTGCATCCTCTTTGCCAATTATCTCGCTGCAAAGGGTAAGGACGTATGTATCATCGATACCGACTTGCAGAAGACGATTCTGATGCAGCGTCGAAAGGATAAGCTGATCTATGAGGGTGAGGAAGAACCTTATAACGTTCAGGACTTTGACGTGACCGATGTCGAGACAATGCAGACATTAGTTGACTCAGCTTCACAGGTAGAAGGATTCGTATTGTTTGACTCTCCTGGTAATATCAGTGAGGACGGTTTGGCACCGCTCTTTGTAGGTGCCGACTACATCGTTTGTCCTTACGAATACGAGGATAAGGCGTTAGACTCAACGGGTGTCTTCGTTCAGGTGCTTAACGTGCTTCGCGAACATAACCCACAGATGACAGCACAACTCTTCTTCGTTCCAAACCGCATCGACCCACGTATCGGTACGGCTGAGGAGCAGGAGATGTGGCGCAGAACCGATGAGGTGTTTGGTAACTTTGGACGTGTCACACCAGTTGTCAACAGCCGTGCGACACTGAAGCGTACAAACACTTTCGAATTGCTCGGAACACAGCGTGATGCGGTGAAGAAGGCGTTTGATTATATGCTGAGGAGGATGAAGTAAAAACCTCCCCCCAGCCCCCTCCGAAAGAGGGGGGAGTGCCTAACGGGATGAAGTTGGATAAAAATCGGACAATGTAATTTGGATAAAAGTCAAGCAGATTAGGTTGGACAAACGATGTTAGACGAGAAGACTTCAAGAGGGTGCGATAGGGGAGAGACGATGACGAGGGGACACATCAAGTGAAAGGAAATGATAAGGTCCCACGTTTATATATAATAAAGTAAAAACAAAGAAATAAAGATACAATGGCTAAGAAGAAGAAAACAATGGTTATGATGCCTGGTGCAATGACCGACTTGGCACATAGCGTACAGAAGAGTGCAAGACCAAATCCTACTACTAATTCAGAGGAGACGACGACGGATGAGCAGGAAGCTAACGAGCCTGCACAGTATGATACGAACAATGTTGAGCAGGAGGTGCGTACTCAGGTTGAGGAACAACAGCCAGAGGAGTATGCTGAAGCTATTGGAGATGTTGACGAGCCAGTAGTAGCACCAACGACCCCTGCAAGTCCGTTTGGTCGTGTAGAGCCAAAACAAGAGGGGACTGATCGTAAGGACCGTACTGCACCAGCAGCAAAGAAGCTCCCAAAGGCGGAGGGCAGACAGTTAGCACGCGAATATTCTCTTGCAAGGATAGCGGTGAGGATAGCTGGCAGATTTTCCTCGACTTGGCACGCGATTATAAGGCACGCGACTCTCGTTTGGCTACTGTTTACATCGACTCAGACCTCAAGGGTGTCCTCGACCGTCTGAAGTCTGCTACGAGTGTGAAACTTCCTTCAACAGCCCTGCTGAGTGCCATCGTTGCTCGCTTCGTATTCGAACACGAGAAGGATATTAAGAACGCGATATTTGGAGAGAGCTTGCTGTAACCTCTCTCCCTCCAAAGGAGGGAGTCTTCTGTAGACAAGGAAACAAGTTGCTTGTCACAATGGTCATATTGTGCTTAATAGTTTACTTTTAAGTCTTTTGTAAGACTTTTGGTGAATGAACTGTGCGCATTGAATGTTTCTGTCTATATCTTTTGTTATAGGGCAAGAAAATAATGATAGGGAGCGTATGTTTTTGAAGAAAAGATTTTTATTTTTATCCGAATAAAACTATTGAATGATAAAAAAAGTAATAAAATATACTGATAAAGAGATTGAACTACAATCAGATTTAATAGTTGAACCTATATGTAGATTGTTCTTTAATAATGGACAAAATGAGCGTAAAGAAGAAGGGACCTTGAAAGTTCTTTCATTATTTTCTGGCTGTGGTGGGATGGATATAGGATTAGAAGGTGGCTTTATATGTCATAGAAATTCTGTAACAAATCCTAATTGGATACATCATAAAGTAAATAAAAATTGGGTATTACTTCAGAGAAATCTCTTCCGTACAGTTTTTGCTTGCGACATACTAGAAGAAGCTAGACTTACATGGCTACGCTATATGTCAAGGTATAAAATTAATCCAGATATTTATCATTTAGACAGCATAGTTGATCTTGTAAAACTCCATAAACAAGGAAATATAAAGATTTTCCCAGACAATATTGATGTGGTAACAGGTGGGTTCCCTTGTCAAGACTTTAGTGTTGCGGGTAAAAGGAAAGGCTTCGATTCCTCTGTGTCACATAACGGAGAAAAAAGAATAAAAGATGAGCCTTCTGAGGAAACACGAGGTAAGTTATATATGTGGATGAAAGAAGTAATTGATATTGTTCAACCAAAGATGTTTATTGCAGAAAACGTAAAAGGACTTGTTAGTCTTGGTGATGTAAAGGATATAATCCAGCATGATTTCTCTTCTGCAAATGGTAATGATTATATTGTTTTGAATCCTCAAGTACTACATGCGGCAAATTATGGAGTTCCAGAAACAAGAGAACGAGTCTTTTTTATAGGTATAAAGCGTTCTGCTTTAAATCCTGCAGCAGTAGAAGCATTAGAGAAAGAGGTTATTCCTGCAGAATATAACCCGTATCCTTCTCCCACACATAATTTCAATGTAAAGAATAAAAATTTGTCTAAACCTGTAAGTTGTAGAGACGTTCTTCAGGAATTACCTGAACCCTCAAATTCTGCAGATTTGGCTCAACAATTTTATTCAAAGGCAAAGTATTTAAGCAATGGTAGCCAAGGGCAGACAGAGATAAACTTTGATGGATTAGCTCCGACAATCCGTTCTGAGCATCATGGTAATATAGAGTTTAGAAGGTTAGCAAAAGAACATGGCGGAAAAATAGAAGAAGAACTGAAGAAAGGGCTTCAGGAGCGCCGATTGACGCCTCGTGAATGTGCACTTATTCAAACATTTCCTCCAGATTATCCATTTGTTTTCCGGAAGTTTGGTGCTAAGAGATATGAAGTTAGTCCTTCTGGAGCTTATAAGGTCATAGGAAATGCCGTCCCACCAATGCTGGCATTTAATATTGCTAGAAGAATTCAAGAAATTTGGTCCTTATATTTTGAATAATTATGGAAACTGAAAATAATATTATTGCGATTAGAAAGCGGAATATAACAGATGCTCATAATGCTTTTGCTGCATTAATGAACAAAACTGAGGAGATTTTAAATACTGAGGCGAGATATAATCCTAAGGAATATAGGCAATTAAATTCGTCAACCTTAGAAACATGTGCTGTTGAGAAAATCAAATTGGCATGTTCAGAATCTCCATTTAATCCAGATGAAGTTGTACTTATATCGGGTCAGCGTTTTCCTGATATCGTTGCAGAAAAATACTATGGAATAGAAGTGAAGACTACAAAAGAAAATCATTGGACTTCAACTGGAAGTAGTATCGTAGAAACAACACGAGTAAAAGATGTAGATGATATTTATATGTTATTTGGTAAGTTGGGGGGTGATGTCCCAGAATTTAAATGTAGACCATACGAAGATGTTCTATGTGATATAGCCGTAACTCATTCTCCACGTTATCTTATTAACATGGAATTAGAAAAAACTAATACTATATTTTCAAAAATGGGTACAACTTATGATGAATTCAGGTTATCACCTGATAATATTTCACAAGTGAGAAGATATTATAGAGAGCGTGCCATAAAACGTAAGCGGTATGAAATGCCTTGGTGGATAACATCTGATAATGTTGAAACTGCTCATTCTTTTAATATTCAATTATGGAGTACACTTGCATCTCAAGAGAAGAAGGATCTTCAAGTAAAATGTATGATACTTTTTCCTGAAGCTCTTAATCCTGCAACAAGTAAGACAAAGTATAATAATACTACTTTATGGTTGTGTTCATATAATCAAGTACTTAATCCTAATATTCGAGATTTATATTCTGCAGGTGGTAGAATAACGCATGTGGATGGAAAGCGTCTTGAAACCTCAGCTGCGCAAGTTTTTAATATCATTGTTGAATATGCAGATGATATTAAGGCTATGCTAACCAATCTGACTACTGAAATGGAAATGATGATAAAAGAGTATAATCCTATTCTTTTATCACAAAATAATGCGTATGAAGAATGGCTTAAAATATGTTGTGAGTTTGCTGATAAATATAAAGTACCACTTAGGGAATGGATAGAAAAGAAACCTAAATTTAGTTTTTCCATGTAAATAATAAAGGCAAATATTCTTGTAACTTATTAGCTTTAGAATAGTATCCATGAGTGTTAGTTAACGAGTTTACAATTTCACGAGTAGACAAGTTGCTTGTGGCGATAAGCTACAGTTTTCATTAGTTATCATGATTCATAACAGATAAGGAATTATTGAACGAAATGAAATTAAGAAATATCATCTATTTAATTTCTTTTTTACCATTGTGTGCTATGGCGCAAGGGGAGAATGCTCGTCATGAAATATCCATGAGTGCAGGTATTATGTCAAATCAAGCTTATGACACTCGGCTAACCTATCAATATTACCTGAACAAAAGTATTGGCATGGGAGCTTCTTTCGGATATTATAAGCAATGGTACGCTAATCATATTCCGCAGTCAGAATTCCATCATGGGGAATGGGACTATTGGAGATTATCAGAAAAGGATTGTAAACCACAGAATATCTATTTAGAGCCTTCGTTATCAATAAATAGCCCTGCTATAGCTCAAGTGGGAAGGTGGTCTTTCAAACTCGGAGTAGACTTTGGTGTAATGTTCCAGCTTCCGTATACCCTTGTTAATGTAAAGTATATTAATACAACAACACAAGCCTCACAGCAAAAAAGCATACACACAAACGATATGCAGTGGTGCTTTTGGGATATGCGCCCTACTGTTAGGGTCGAAAGTAATAATATTTTCGTTGCTCTTGGTTATGGACTTTCTGATTTTGATGTTTACTCATCCTATCGGAAAATCTCAGTCCAAGGGAAGGCATTTGACGATTTCTATCCTAAAAAGAAGTTGAATAATTCCTTCTTCTTAAGAGTTGGTGGTTATTTCTAACTTAAAGTATTGCTGAGTGGTAGTTGACGAGTTGACGAGTTGACAAGTTTACAAGTTAATTACAGCGATAAATCATAGTTAACATCGGTATTCATAATTATGAATTGTGAATTATGAATTGTGAATTGTGAATTAATAAAGGATTCTGAATTGTTTTTAAATAGTCTTATCAAATAAAGGAATATACAGAATGAAATCAATGGCTGTAAGTGTCGTTTGTATTTTCGCAATATTAGGCATCATTTATGCGATAAATTATCTTTTTTATCGTTTCTCTCCTTTTCATACTTTGCCCAGTATCAAGACCCTTCCTGTAAGGAGTATTTTGGGGGTATTCATAGCCTTATTAGGTTACTTTGGTGCGTTCCCTTATTTTATCATTTTTAATAGAGGAATAAGTCTTTTCAATTCTGGGAATATGTACATATATCTACCAATAATTCTGACAGTTCTGTTGGTAGCTGTGATAGTAGGTATTTTTCGATACGAGAAACGTGTTTGGCTACGTCATAATCTCAAATATAGTAGGTTGATGCTGCCCTCATGGGATAAAGGTTTTAAGAATTTATGTGTGTCAATAAGTAAGATAGATGATATTGCTTATGGTCGTGGCGTAAGTTTCTCATGGTTTGATGGATGTTTTATTACTGCAGGAAGACACAGAGTGGCGTTTGAATACTATGAATATTATTTTATGGCACGCCGCTATAACCGTAAGATTATTTACAAAAAAGAGATGGTTTTTAATTTCAAAGCAGATATGGTATATGTGATAGAGGTACTTCAAGAAAGACAGACCTTCCGAATCACGGCAGATACGACACGGAAGAATTACCTTTGAGCTTCGAGATTTGAACTTTGAGCATTGATGTTTGGACCTTATAAAAACATCCATCATGTGATAAATTCCTCCGAAAGAAGTGATATTCTCGTTTTTAATAGCTATCTTTGTCATGTCAGATGTTTTGCTTGCTTGTTATGTTTGCAGCACCAAGATAGGTGAAAATCTGACATGTCCAAGCGTTTTGAAAACTTTGTTTCTCAGACACTTGGAGTTCTTACAAGAATTTATGCTGCAGAATTAAGACCTTATAAATATGGACGCAGGTGCATTCTATGTCTGTTTACTTTTGTGGTGGGGATGCTGCTATTTATATATTTCCTACTTAGTAATGCCATCGCATGTGCATTGGAACAACCCTATAAAGCAAAGTCGTTTTGTAGTTCTTTCGGCTTTAGCAGTGTCTTTTTTAAGTTTTATAGGACATTCTTATGTATATATACAGGAGTATGAAGCGAAGAATAACATAGAATTTAAATCAATATCCCACTTTTTCCCTATCTTACCAACCCACAGTCGAAGCCCATTTTCGAGGCAGATTACTTCTTAATGTTTCCTGTAATAGTTGGTATTTCTATAATTCCGCTTATCCGACACCTATATTTAATATGGTGGATAAGTAGACACCCACACTATTCAATACTTACTTTCAAGGGGGCACCCGATATGCCGCCTCGCAATTTATTTATACTCACCATAGATAATAAACAATTTTGTGCCGGATACATCTTGTCTTATTATAAATATTTGGTGGTGTCAGGCAAACATAAGTATATATTCTGGGTAGGAACACCACATGGAAAGGGCAGCTGTAGGCATTTGTTCGACCAAGAAATGGAACTTCAGCTCTCTGCAGGCCATCAGTATGTGGTGGAAGAAGACACTCTGGTAGACGAATTGCACGTTTATGATAGTTGTTCAGCGCCCAAAACAGATAACGAAAGTAAAGAAACAATTTAAAAAAATAGGTTATGCACATTGATTATTTTTGGCTTGTTAACTTATGGTTGTTATCTTTTTTGGTTGCAATGATGTTATATTTAAAATGGACTGCCCCCATTCTCGATCGTTGGAACAACCTCTTAAGGCGGAGTAAAAGTTTTGTATTACTCAGCGCTGCTGTGTTTTTTATAAGCTTAGGTATGTTCTTTTGCAAATTCTATGTGTACGAACAACCCTCTAATAAAACCGAAATTCAGGATACAAACAGCCCTTCTTCTAAAGCCTCAAAGCCCAGATATATCTTCTCTGAGAAGGGCGATCCCCTCTACCTATTAGTTGTTTTATTTCTGACGTTTGTCTATTTTCTTATCCAATACAAGCGTTTGAAGCGGTGGATAAGCGAACACCCAGACTATGCCATACTGGTTCCCGACCTACTATATAAGGGGTATGTGAAGCAAAAAGCAAGAATATTGAACGATGATTTCCTACCTATTAGCTGCGGACTTGCCTTCCGAACATTCAACGAATACTTGGTTGTGCCAGGCCAACACACATTCCATTTTGAGGTGAAAGAAAGCCGTTTCAAAGGTGGCGATAATGTTTTGTTCACCCAGCACATGGACCTCGACTTAGCGCCAAGCTCGATGTATATTATCAAAAGAGAAGGTAAGGAGGGTAAATTGACCTATAATTTTAAGTGCAAAAGGCCCGAAACAAATAACAACATTTTATAAATAAGAGAATAACACCCCTTATGTATATATATCATTTTTGGGCTTTGTAACGATTTGGCTACGTCATAATCTCAAATATAGTAGATTGATGCTGCCCTCATGGAATAAAGGTTTAAAGAATTTATGTGTGTCAATAAGTAAGATAGATGATATTGCTTATGGTCGTGGCGTAAGTTTCTCATGGTTTGATGGACGTTTTATTACTGCAGGAAGACACAAAGTTGTGTTTGAATTCTATGAGGATCGTTTTCTTTCAAATCGCAATACACGTAACGTAATCTACCAAAAGGTGATGAGCTTTAATTTCCGACCAGGTATGGCATATGTGATAGAGGCAATTCCAGAGAGAAAAACCTTCCAAATAACACAGGATAAGACTTTTACCTTTGAACTTTGAGTTTTGAACTTTGAACTCTTTTACCTTTGAACTTTGAGGTTTGAACTTTGAACTTTATGATATGAACTATTAATGACTACGAATTTCCCTAATTACGCTAATATTTATTGTAATGTAATTCGTGTCATTCGAGAAATTCGTAGTGCTGTATTGGTAGTTGACGAGTTGACAGGTTTACGAGTTAACAAGTTAATTGCAGCGATAAACCACAGTTAACATCGGTATTCATAATTATGAATTGTGAATTGTGAATTATGAATTAATAAAGGATTGTGAATTATGAATTCTGAATTAACGGAGAATTATGAATTCTGAATTAACAGAGGCTTCTGAATTAAATCAGTCTTATTCTTTTGCTAAGGTTTCCAGTCTGTGGTCAATAAGTTTCTTGTATTGTTCTTTCTGATTATCAGAGATAAAAGAGTTATCAATACACACCATCCATTTGTCCCTAAACTTAGCAAAACCAGATAATATTCTGTTAGCAACCACTTCGGAGAGTCCTGTCGAAAACATAGCTTCTCGGAAGTCATAGACAAGAAGTGATTTCTTGAATCCGTTGAGCGATAATGCCACTTCCTCTGTGTCTTCTGGCATAACAATCTTTGTGGAAACCTGATCGTAGGTTGGACAGAGTACATAGTGTCCTTCTCGTATGCTATACAAAGAGAAGTTTTTAAGGTGCATATCCGCATTGCCTATAATCCACGAGAAAACAACTTGCTGCCAATAGTTCACTTTGTCTAACATAGAGACACTGGAATATTGGTCGAGGAAACGGGCTATCATTTCATAACTTCCTTGATATTTCTGTTCCGTCAGTTTACCACTTAGTTGACACATATCCTCCATAGGAAGCTTTCGTCCATCGTCGGTTCTATCAATTCTTTTTGTGATATAGTTTAGTTCACCATCAGCAAACGGATAAGAGAATGCGGAACTGTTGGAATCTTCGCAATCTCAGCCAGATGCATGGATAAATCCTCTATCTCTGGGAGGCATTCAAACTGCTCTGTTTGGGGTTTAAGGATATATCGTCCCATAACGCCTACTATCGTTAGACGTTGTGGATTTCCTGCTGCGTCATGCTCAAGGTCAATTGATAGTTTTGATTGCACACCTGTCACTGTCGTTCGTTTTTCAACGACAATCTGTGCCAAACGGTTAATATCCTTTCGTGTGTAGGGAAGGATAGGGGCTATTTCGGCTCCAAACATTTTCTTTGCACAATGTGGGTGATAGTCAACTTCCCCAGCCTTTAACGGCTTATAACAACACAGGCAACGTTTCATCTTCTTTCCTCCTCCTTTTCTATGGGTACGATGCTAATATCTCCTATACAGTCACGGCAGCACGAGAGGAGTAATCCCATGCGGTCTCTACGGTTGATTTTCCAGTTTCGTTCAGCAATATTCAGCATCCAACCTTCTGGGATAAGACCATCGAAGAAAGAAAAAAGTACATTATTATGATAATGTTCTGCACGTAATGGCAATGTCAGACTAACGGGAGTTGGCTTACTACTATCCAAATACTCTTGAAGATAAGCGAAGCTATATCCCCTCTCGTCTTCTGTGATAATGCCTGCCAGCTTATCTTTTACATATACTTTTCCTTGTCTCATGATGTTGATTTTTTTGCCACTTAGTCCTTTGGAATGGGTACTGGTCCTAACTGTAGGTTGAACAGCTCGAGTACTTGGTTGACTTTGTCCATGCGTAGTGTAGCTTTTCCTTGTTCCATCTCACGGACAAAGCGGAGTCCTACACCTGCTTTGAAAGCCATATCCTCCTGCGTTAGATGATATTCCTTCCGCAGTTGCTTTAATGTGATTGATAGTTGATTCTTCTCCATGCTGATTATACCTTTACGGGTACAAATGTACGAAATATCTATGAAAAACAAAATAGATAATCCCTAAAGGGTATAATGTTTGGTTTATTTAACGTAAATATACCCTATCGGGGGGGGAGGGAACCTCACCCCCCAACCCCCTCTCCGAGAGAGAGGGGGAGTGCTGGAAACAGTTTGCTGAGGGATGCTTTTTCCTTTGAACTATTAACTTTGAACTTTATGATATGGGTAGTTGACGAGTAGACAAGTTAACAAGTTGCTTGTGAGGAAGACATAGTAACATAAGAACGAGTGGATGAGTGAACAAGTGGACGAGTGAACAAGTTGCTTGTGGCAATAAAACAGATAATCTTTGTTTTTTATTCTTCTGTCTTCTTTTGTCCCTCTGTATTGTAAAGGAAATTCAAACCTTGAAAAATAAGAGGGCGTTAATTCCATTCGAATTAACGCCCTTTTGGCTTGCAAAAGATGCTTTTTAAGCCCCTTAGTAACGCCCTTTTGAAGCCTTAACAAGCACCTTTTAAAAACCGACCTCTGCAACTACTTGATAACAAAAGACTTACAAGGAGGCTTAAAAAGTCCGTTTTTAGCCCTTTTCTCCGCCTTTTCTTCGAGTATTTTGTAATACAATTTCAATAGAGTAAACGTTTGTTTGCTAATTATATGTGCGTTTTCAATATGTGTCACATAGTCATAAGCGATGTGTATATATTCTTTTTCCACCTTTTTAGAGCTATATATAACATTATTATTAAATAATTGTTATAATTAATATAAAAATCTATACCTTTGCACACGGACCAGATTTTACATCTTTTTAAAGGTGTATTTTATACGAGTCCTATATATTTAAAGAGCGTTTGACATTATCCTCCATCTGAAATCTGGACAATTTCATACACTGTGGATAATAGCAATTACGCTCACGCTGGGATTATTATACCCTATACTTGGGGCATGATATATCTATAGGCGTGGGCTATTGCTTTATTATACAGTGGTGGGCAGTCCAGAGCCTCAGTGGAATAATAAGCAATAGTTTCCACGCTTTTTCTATCTAATAATTTATAAACCGCTTAACTTTTGGGAACAGGTGAGCATTTTAATCTATTATGAAACAGTCAGATTACTTGATGCAACAGTACGCTCTCATCAAAGCATGGGAGAATGAGGAGCCAGGTGTTGTTAGTAAAACGTTTGGTAAGCTTTTAAGTCCCGTTGGTAAACTTATTTCCGTGGTAGTGCCTGAAAAGGTCATTGAGAGCGCAATAAACGCTGCAAATGTTGCTGCACAGTACCTTACGGACACAGACGACGTACTGCGTGATGGTAAAGTGGAGAGTATCGATGAACTGCGTACAAAGGACCTTAAGCTCTGTGACCAGATGGCAGATTCGGTGCATAACTGGGCTATCGGAGTAGCTACGACAGAAGGTGCTGCGGTGGGGTTTGCTGGTTTGCCGGGTCTTGTTGCTGACATTCCGTTCATTACCACACTGGCACTTCGTACAATCCATAAGATTGGTGTATGCTATGGTTATGTGGCTGATGCAAATAATGAGGAGGAAGAAAAGGCTTTTGTCTTGGGCGTTCTTGCTGCAGCAAATGCGAGTACATTAGGTGAGAAAGCCAGTTTTATCTTGGGTCTCAAGCAGATTTCTTTGTTGATACAAAGAAATGCGTGGAAGAAATTGGCAGAGATGGGGTCTGCCAACTTTTTGGCTAAGAGTATTGTGAGCGTGCGTCAGGCGGCAAAGCTTATCGGTGTGAACCTTACCAAGCGTAAGGCTTCTCAGTCTATTCCTTTCATTGGTGGAGCTGTAGGGGCTGCACTCAATGCTTCTTTCATTAATGATATAGCTTGGGCTGCTCGCCGTAGTTATCAGCGTCGTTGGCTTGAGGATAATAAGGTGATAGAGCCTGAGGCTTCTGTAGACGAATAGTTATTATTTCGTTCTGTCATATAGTTAAGATATCAATCTTAAACTTATGATAGATTACGGTTATTTTAGTAAGACCCTATCAATGCTCGAATAAGGAGTGTTGATAGGGTCTTACTCATTTTATTTTTCCCAGCTTCGGTAATCATAAGTGGTAGTTGACAGGTTTACGAGTAAACCAGTTGATTGTAGCGATAAACCACAGTTAATATCGGTAATCATAATTATGAATTGTGAATTATGAATTGTGAATTAATAAAGGATTATGGATTTATAAAAAAAAGTGTTATATTTGCACCTGTAAACCTAAATCAATGTAATTATGTCTAAATCTACTACTGTCTTCCTGGGTATAAGGAAGCATCCCCCATTCGCAATGGGAGGGGTGGCACTCTCTTTGTGTCTGAGTTTATTCGCCGCTACCCCAGCACTTAGTTCTACGAGTGCGAATGTAAAAACGTTTGAGAGTACACAGCAGCAAAAGCAGGCTATCAAGGGTGTTGTGAAAGATACCCATGGTGAACCCGTTATCGGTGCCTCTGTGATGGTTAATGGAGTTGCCATGGCTGTTACGGATGTTGATGGCAACTTCTCGCTTGCCGCTGCACCCGGTGCTGTGCTACAAGTAAGTTATGTGGGCTTTAAACCTCAGTCTGTAACCGTCAAGGCAGGTATGACCAATTATGCCGTTAGTCTGCAGGATGACAACCAAGCATTAAACGAAGTGGTTGTCGTAGGCTATGGAGTACAAAAGAAGGTAAACCTCACGGGTTCTGTTTCATCTGTTAAGGGCGATGCACTTGAGATGCGCCCAGTGACCGATGCGTCGCAGAGTCTTCAGGGATTGGTACCGGGTTTGATGGTATCTAATGGCAGCTCTGGTCGTCCGGGAGCCACGGCAGCCTTGTCATTGCGTGGTCAGGGCAACCTCTCCGGCACTGGTCATCCTTATGTTTTAGTAGATGGAATCGAGATGAGTCTTGCCGATGTCAATCCGAATGATATCGAGTCAATCTCCGTATTGAAAGATGCATCCGCTTGTTCTATCTATGGAGCACGTGCTGCCTACGGTGTTATCTTGGTTACGACCAAGCGTGGAGAGGAAGGTAAGATGCACGTAAACTATCAGGGAAGCATGGGTTGGAATCGTCCTACCGTATTACCAGAGATGGCAAATGCCGTAGAGTTTGCCAAGATGTGGAATGCTGGTGTTACGAATGCCAACTCCTCTCGTCTTTACAGCGATGAAAAGATTAAGCTCTTAGAGCAGTATATGAACGACCCATCAAGTGTGAATCCATGGCAAGAACTCCCTGCCAACTCCTTGATGAACCCAGCCTTTGAGAATACAGAGAAGGGTATTGGAAACGTTGACTACTTCAAGTTACATTATAAAGACTATGCTTTCAAGCAGCAGCACAACGTAAGTTTGAGCGGTGGTGGTAAGCAGGCACAGTATTATGTATCAGGAGGTTACTTCAAGGAAGACGGTATTCTGCGTTATGCAAAGATGAACTTTGAGCGTATGAACCTCGCTTCCAACCTCACTTCTCGTCTCACCTCATGGATGAAGATGAAGCTTAACTTGAAGTATGTTCACTCTGTCGATAACACTCCTTTTGGTGCTGGCGGCTTGAGCGAAGGCTTCTATCACTCCTTAGCACGTTTCCGTCCGACGATTTCAGTGGTTGATCCTCATGGTCATTTCACGGAGTTGTCAATGATACCTTACCTACAGAGTGGCACCTTCACACGTACAAAGCGCAATCATTACGACATCACATTAGGCTTTGAGGTTAATCCAGTAAAGGGATTGATTATCAATGCCGATTACACCAATAAGTTTATCTCGACCTCATACGAGGCTTTGAATGTTGCCCCAGACATCTATGCAGCTGATGGCGTGACGACTTCAAAGGGTGTTCGTGGTGAGTTGGATGCAAGTCCTGATGGCAAGTATCAGCGTTCAAACTATAACATCCACTATCAAAATATCAGCCTTTATGGTAACTACTCATTGACCCTTGCAGAGGATCATAACATCGTTTTGATGGCTGGTTATCAGGAAGAAACAACAAGGTAGACTATCTGAAGAACGCTATCTCTGGTCTTTACTCAATGCACAATCCAAATACAGCAATGGGAACAGGTGACAAGCAGCCAGATGATATCCGCAACGGATGGGCAACACGTGGTTTCTTCGGCCGTATCAACTACGACTATCAGGGTCGTTACTTGCTCGAAGTAAACGGCCGTTATGACGGTTCTTCACGTTTTGCACGCGACCATCGTTGGGGCTTCTTCCCATCTGTATCCCTCGGTTGGAACATCAGTCGTGAGAAGTTTATGGAGCCGCTTAGTCAGAAGGTATCGCAGTTGAAGTTGCGTATGTCATACGGTAAGCTCGGTAATCAGGCAGGTGCAGCCCTCTACACCTTCGCTTCAACCATGAATCTCAGTGGTGGATTAGGAAGCTATATCTTTGCTGATGGTCGTCATGCTTACCTCCTTGCGCCGGGCGTTGTCAATCCTGCAACAACATGGGAGAAGGTAAGCAGCAAGAATATCGGTTTAGACTTCGGCTTTATGAACAATGCTATTACGGGTAGTCTTGACATCTACGAGCGTAAGACGAAGGATATGTTGGGTCCTGGTGTGGACTTCCCAGACTTCTTCGGTGCTAATGCCCCACAAACCAATAACGCCTCTTTGCGCGACCGTGGTTGGGAACTCACGCTGAATTATCGTGGTAAGATTGGTAAGGACATCGACTATAGCATCGGTGGTTCTTTGGCTGACTATACCTCTATTGTGACAGACTATGCAAACCCAACAGGTACGGCACCAGCCAGCAACTGGTATAGAGGTAGACGCGTTGGAGAGATATGGGGCTATCGTACAGACGGCTTGTTGCAGACACAGGAGCAGGCTGATGCTTACAATGCTACACACAACAACACCTTCTTCTCAACCTTGAAGTGGACACCGGGTGACGTTGCTTACCGCGATCTTAACAACGACAAATATGTGAACAATGGTAAGAATAAACTCGACGATATGGGCGATATGACCATTATCGGTAACACCTCACCACGCTATCAATACACAATCAATGGTATGGTTAGCTGGAAGGGACTGAGCTTGAGCTTCATGTTCCAAGGTGTGGGCAAGCGTGATTGGGATCCAACCAACAGTGTTTACTTCTGGGGAACAGGTCCTTACGCACAGGTAACGCTCTTCAAAGATCATCTTGACTACTGGTCAGAGAGCAATCCTAATGCCTACTATCCAAAGCCTTATATCAATTCAGCAGGTGGCGTTCGTCCATATGCAGCGAAGACAAAGAGCCAGCCTACTGATCAATACTTGCAGAGTGCGGCTTACTGTCGTTTGAAGAACTTGACCTTAAGTTACACCCTCCCACAGACATGGACACAGAAGATGAAGCTCCAGCAGGTGAAGGTGTTCTTCTCTGGTGAGAACCTCCTTACCTTCACAAAGCTAAAGAAGATGCTCGACCCAGAGGTTATCTTCACAGCCAATGGCTACACAGGCGAAGGCGGTAAGAACTATCCAATGAATAAGGTCATCTCGTTTGGACTTATGGTTAATCTCTAATCACTTAAAAGAATATAACTATGAAACTTAAATATATATGTTTAGCACTCTTGAGTGCAACAACGCTTACAAGTTGCTTCGACTTAGACAAGTCTCCAGAAGGAGTGCTTTCAACAGTCAACCCTTTCACCTCCTTGGGCGAGATGAACAGCTATCTCGACCAGTTCTATCAGACAGGTGTGAAGGGACAAGACTTTAACTCATGGGGTAGTGGTGGTATTGCTGGTATCGATATGAACAGCGATAACATGGCAAGTGGTGCTGTTAACACACGATTGAATGGTGGTTTGACCCTCGCTAATGCGGGTAAACTCGGTCATTACTATAATATTCGCAACGTCAACTTCTTCTTGAATAACCTCAATTTCAAGGATAAGAACTCCTCTGCCTACAAACAATGCGTGGGCGAGGCATATTATTTCCGTGCATGGTTCTACTTCCAGTTGTTCAAGAACTATGGTAAGATCGCTTGGGTGAATCGCCCTCTCGAACCACAGGAGGAAGAGATGAATCAGCCACAACAGGAACGAACCGTGATTGCTGATAGTATTCTTGCCGACCTCGATAAGGCTATTGCCAACCTTAACACCCAGAACAGCAGTGCTTCGATGCGTGTTCACAAGGACGTGGCACGTGCTTTCAAGAGCGAGGTGGCACTCTATGAGGCTACATGGGAGAAGTATCATAAGGCAAAGAACGATGCTTTCTACGACCCAACTGTTACCGATGCGAAGATTAAGTCTTACTTAGATCAGTGCGTTGAGGCTTGTAAGGACGTTGTTGACAGAGGTGTTTGGAGAATCTATACGACTGGTAACACACTGAATGACTACCGCGTTATCTTCCAGACAGAGGACCTAAGCAACAACTCTGAGGTGTTATGGTTCAAGCGATATGACGGCGTAAACGTTGGTAACAGCGTTGACCGCTACCTCAATCAGGGTGGTGGTAGTAGCGGTGTTACGGCATCGTTGGTCGACGACTACCTCACCATCGACGGTAAACCCTTTGTCGGACCAGCCGTGTTGACCGCAAAGGCAACCTTTGGCGACGAGCTGAAGCCAACTGTTCGCGACCCACGTCTGTGCCAGACGGTGTGTATGCCGGGTCAGATTCTGCGTCCAGACCAAGGCGGTTACGTCGTTCCACCACTCAATGGATCGGGCTATAACAAGAATGAAACTGGCTATTCAATGCTCAAGCACGTACAGATTGACTATAAGGGAAGCCTTGACCAAGAAGGAAAAGGCAGCACACCAGCCATTCAGTATCGCTATGCTGACATCCTCTTAAACTATGCTGAGGCTTTGGCAGAACTCGATGGTGCTGCTAACGCAAGTCAGATTATTGCCATTCTGAAGCCTTTGCGCGACCGAGTTGGTATGCCAGCAGTCGACTTCGACAGAGAGTATAACACAGAGGCAGACTATCCTTTCCGCAATCTCGACAAGTATTTGCAGGCTGTTCGCCGTGAACGTCGTATTGAGCAGGCTTGTGAGGGTCGTCGATTGGATGATATCTTCCGTTGGGCAGCAGCCGATGAGCTTATCGTTGGCAAGCGTGCACACGGTGCATTGTTCATTGGTAGCAACCTTGAACATCATGCAAAGTATGGCACAAGCCTCGTTTATGACAAGCCCAAAGGCAATAATCTCTACCTCTCTGGCAAGTCTGGCGACGCACAACGTTACGTATTGCCAGTGAATCCATCAGGCTATGAGACCGGTTGGAAGTTTAATCCAAAGCGTGATTACCTCCTTCCGTTTGAAACGCGTATGCTCACACTGACCAACAATCTGTGGAAACAGAACCCCGGATGGGATAAATAATTGCGATAAACCAATTTATTATATATGCAAAATAAAGTTTTATACGGCTTGACAGGAGCGATTGCAATGGGTGCATTCGTTCCTGTCCAAGCGCAGAAGAAACCGATGAACATCGTCTTCATCATGAGCGATGACCATTCGTATCAGACAATCAGTGCTTACGACAAGCGTTTTATCAACACACCTAACATCGACTGGTTAGCTGACAATGGTGTGAAGTTCCAAGAGAGCTTTGTTGCCAACTCCCTCAGCGGTCCGTCACGTGCGTGTATGCTGACTGGTAAGCATAGCCATGCTAATGGCTTCACGGACAATTCTAAGACCTTTGACGGCGGTCAGCAGACCTTTCCTAAGTTGCTCCAGAAGCAGGGCTATCAGACGGCTATGATTGGTAAGTGGCACCTCACCTCACTGCCAACAGGCTTCAACTACTGGGATATCCTTATCGGACAGGGCGACTACTATAACCCTGACTTCCTCAGCAATGGTAAGAAGATACGCCGTCCGGGCTATGTGACGAACATCATTGCCGACATGGCGATTGACTGGATGGAGAACAAACGCGACAAGAACAAGCCTTTCTGTCTGTTGATGCACAACAAGGCGCCTCACCGTGTGTGGAATCCTGATACCTGCGACCTCCGCCTCTATGACGATGTGACCTATCCGTTGCCTAAGACTTTCTATGACGACTATGCAGGTCGTTTGGCTGCACAGAAGCAGGAGATGAGTATCATAAAGGACATGGACCTCGTCTACGACAATAAGATGGCAGATAAGGAGAATGAGATTCACACCACTACAGGTCTCGAGCAGTGGGGACGTGGCAACTACAAACGTATGACACCTTCGCAGCGTGCGCAGTGGGATAGCTACTATGACCCAATCATCAAGAAGTTTAAGGAAGACAAACTCTCTGGTAAGGCACTCGCTGAATGGAAGTATCAACGTTATATGCACGACTATATGCGTGTGATTCACTCTGTCGATCGCAACGTCGGTCGTGTCATCGAATATCTGCGCCAGCACGGTCTTCTTGACAACACAATGATTGTCTATACCTCTGATCAAGGTTTCTACATGGGCGAACATGGATGGTTCGACAAGCGTTTCATGTATGAAGAGTCATTCCGCACACCATTGTTGGTTTACTATCCGGGCGGTAAGCATGGGGTTGTCAAAGAGATGGTACAGAACATCGACTATGCCCCAACCTTCCTCGATGTAGCTGGTGCAAAGGTGCCTTCTGACATTCAGGGCCGTTCTTTCCTCCCACTCCTTGAGGGTAAGAAGCCTGCCAACTGGCGTCAGTCGCTCTACTATCACTACTATGAATACCCTGCCGAGCACTCTGTTTGCCGTCACTATGGTATTCGTACGAAGCGTTATTCGCTCATGCACTTCTACAATGATATCAATGCTTGGGAACTATACGATCTAAAGAAAGACCCTGACCAAATGCATAATATCTATGGTAAACCGGGTACGGAGAAGCTCACAAAGAACCTTAAGAAACAACTCCTTCAGCTGCAGGTGCAGTATGATGATCCAATACGCTTAAAACTTTGAACTTTGAGGTTTGAACTTTTTTACCTTTGAACTTTGAGGTTTGAACTTTGAACTTTGTGATATGTATCATTAATGACTACGAATTACGCGAATTGCGCGAATCCATAGTATTCTTTGAACTTTGAGGTTTGAACTTTGAACTTTATGATTTGAACTACGAATTGCGCGAATTGTGCGAATCCTTGCAAACCTCAAGGTTCAAAGGTAAAAGGTACATATCATAAAGTTCAAAGTTCAATATTCAAAGTTCAAAGTTTAAAGTTCGAATTTATTTTACATTTAGGGTCCGGAAAAGGTGAGGAATAGAGTCGAGAATCAGCTTTTTTGTTACCTTTGTAAGTATCTTGTTATCAGTTATTTGTAAAGTTGCGGTTTTGAAGGTGCTTACTAAGGTCCGAGAAGGGCGTTATTAAGGTTCTTAAAGGGCATCTTTAGCAAGCCAAAAGGGCGTTAATTCGAATGGAATTAACGCCCTTTTGATTTTTAGGTTATGAAATTATCCAACAAAAGTTTACGGACCAGTCCGCCTTATTGAACCTTTGTGAGTTCACAAACCAGATAATTTCCTGTGAGTGGAAGTCTCAGGCTTTGAAAGGTATTAAAATATGATTCCATGTATGCATTGTAAGGAAGAAGATAAATTTTGAACTTACTTGTTTTTACATTATAATATCCGTAACCGTTAAAATAAGTCATAAGACTGCTCATGACTATTGTTTTGAGACTGGGGCCTCTATAGTCAACTACCCCTCGTGATACTTCAAACCGATATATGCAACTGTCTTGTTGGTTGCGACTGGTGAAACGAATTCCCTCAAGTCCTAAAGAAATCTTTTCGTCTGGTTGAGTAGATATCTCTGTTATTGTATTCTTTATCCCATTTTTTTCAATATTGTGTAACTGCAGATATGTGTTGCGTGACAACTTTAAAAGGGCATAGTAAAATCTGCTTTTATTGTCTATGGTTAGAGAATCGAGGTCAAAGCTTGAATTAGAATAATAATTCTTCTTGGTTGAAGGGTCGTAAATATACACATTACTTCTATACTTACCAAGTAAAGATTTCTGTATTTTAAGTGCTTCTTTACTACTGATAGGTGCAAAATTAGAGGTGTTGTCTGTCGTAGCGTCATCGTCTTTCGAACATGAAACAGCAAAGCTGCCTACCAACAGTAGGAAAAGAGCGACGAGTAGGTTGTATTTGTTCTTTTTATCCATAATCTATTCTTTAATCATCGTTTATTCTTTTTGTAAAATGGAAATCAGTTTATCCTATGCTGTCTTCTTTAATTTACATATAAAAATAAACGTCGTTGAATTCGGCTTTTATCTTATTGCCTCGAACCATACTGTCATAAAACAAGGCAACCGCAGGCTTTATGTAAACCGTCATTTCTTTCGTTGTATTGTTGAAAGTTCCACAGACATTAAAATACATTTCGCTCAAGTCATAACGATCATCATGGGGAGAGCTTATATATGAGTAAAAATAATATGGGTTATACAATTGGAATGCCACTTCTGAAGGATTCTTCTTGTTTCTTCCGATGAGTATTGTACTGTAATCGTGTATCTTTCCTGTCTTCCACCAAGTTTTATTTTTGATTATTTTTATATAGTAGGTCATAAGCATATTGATCCTTCTTTAAAGCATATAATGTAAAAGGATGGGGAATAGGAGTCAGGCTAAACTGATTTAAGTATGATTCGAACTTGGCACTTACATGATTATCAAAATCAGAAGGAATTACCTGTTTGGTTTTAGGGTCATAAACGGTTAGCGTACCCTCGTAGGTGCCCACAGCCTTTAAAAAGAAATCGTCAGGGTCGTCTCCTCGGATAGGAATTGAATAGTTAATATCAGGTTGCAGGATATCAGCTGTGAAATCATATTGTTCGATAGGAACAAAGGGCATGGGGTCGTTTGCGCTTTCTTCATCTTTTGAACATGAAGCAAACAAAAAGCGGAAGGACTAAACATGCGACCGCAATAAGTAACTTTGATTTGGGATGTTTCATTGTAAAAAGTCATTTGGTTTTATGTGTACAAAGGTACAGAAACCTTTTCTTCTGTACTAAGAATTGCAGATTTGTTAACCTGCTTTTGCTCTTTATTAAATTTATCTATAAAGTTAAACCCAAATCTCTAAGTTTGTAATTCATCTTGCAAACTTAGAGATTTGGGTTTAAGAAAAGACATTAAAGCAGTAGTGTTATTAAAAATACAAACTTATGGCTTGTATTTTTTTGTAATGTTAATTATCATGTAGTAGGCTTATTTTATCGCTCCATATTTCAGAAGAACTTTCTTTCATTCTTTGTTATTATGAGATAAATTCAGTACTTTTGTAACAATAATAAAATAGGAAGAGATATGGAACCATTGGCAGAACGATTGCGACCACGCACGCTCGACGATTATATCGGACAGGAACACCTCGTTGGTGAGGGGGGCTGTGCTCCGACGTATGATCGATTCGGGGCGCATTGCGTCGTTTATCCTTTGGGGACCACCGGGCGTGGGCAAGACTACGTTAGCACAGATTATCGCTAATCGCTTAGAGACACCGTTCTATACGCTTTCTGCCGTGACGAGTGGTGTGAAGGATGTGCGCGACGTTATCGAAAGGGCACAGAGTGGTCGTTTCTTCAATTCCGCTTCACCGATTCTCTTTATCGATGAAATCCATCGTTTCTCAAAGTCGCAGCAAGATTCGCTCTTGGGTGCGGTAGAGAAGGGAACGGTGACGCTTATTGGTGCAACAACAGAGAACCCATCGTTCGAAGTGATTCGTCCGTTGCTCTCTCGTTGTCAACTCTATACGCTGAAGTCGTTGGAGAAAGACGATTTGCTGAAGCTGTTGCATCGAGCCATTACGGAGGATGTGGAACTGAAGAAGCGTAATATCGAACTGCATGAGACGGGGGCGCTCCTGCGTTACAGTGGGGGTGATGCGCGTAAGCTACTGAATATTCTCGACTTGATAATCTCAGCCGAATCGGGCAACGATGTTATGATTACCGATAAGATGGTGGAGGAACGACTGCAAGAGAATCCATTGGCATACGACAAAGACGGGGAGATGCACTATGATATTATCTCGGCATTCATCAAGTCGATTCGTGGCTCCGACCCAGATGCAGCACTCTACTGGATGGCACGTATGATAGAAGGTGGCGAAGACCCAAAGTTTATTGCGCGTCGTGTCGTTATCAGTGCGGCAGAAGATATCGGACTTGCCAATCCTAACGCCCTATTGTTAGCGAATGCAGCCTTTGACGCTGTGACGAAGATTGGTTGGCCCGAAGGTAGAATCCCATTGGCTGAGGCGGTAGTCTATTTAGCTCGGTCAAAGAAAGATAATTCTGCATACGTAGGCATCAATAAAGCGATAGAGTTAGTGCGACAGACAGGCAACCTCCCTGTTCCCCTCCACCTTCGCAATGCACCGACAAAACTAATGAAGGACCTCGGTTATAGCGATGGATATAAGTATCCACACGATTATCCGGGACATTATGTCGAGCAGCAGTATATGCCGGATGAGTTGGTACCTCCCCCAACCCCTCCAAAGGAGGGGAGCACCTAACGGAGTGTTATCTCCCAATGTTTCCTCTTATGATAGTAATAATATGTAGCGAAAGCTACCAAATTATACCCCAAACCCAACCAAACTGTACCCCGTTAGGCACTCCCCTCCCTTTTGGGGAGGGGTTGGGGGGGAGAGGTTCTAACACTTAACAAACATGAAATAGTAATTCTCGACTGCCATGCAGTCAACCCTGGTGACCTTTCATGGGAACCAATAAAGGAAATAGCAGAGTGCGTTATCTATGAACGTACAAGTCAGGAACAAGTTATTGAGCGAGCTAAGGATGCGGACGGTATTCTTATCAATAAGATAAATATCACCCGTGAAGTACTCGACCAATTGCCACAATTGAAGTATATCGGTGAGTTAGCAACAGGATATAACAATATCGATGTTGAAGCAGCACGCGAGCGTGGTATCGTCGTATGCAACATCCCTGCATATAGTACGGATAGCGTTGCACAGCATGTCTTCGCGCTCCTCTTGAACGCAACCACACATGTCGACCATTATGCTGAGGCTGTGCGCCGTGGCGAATGGAGCAAGCAGCAGGACTTCTGCTACTGGGACACACCACTCGTGGAACTCGCTGGTAAGACACTTGGTATCGTTGGCTTGGGCAACATCGGTCAGAAGGTGGCAATGATTGCACATGCTCTGGGTATGGACATCTCAGCTTGCACCAGTAAGAACAGTAGCGACCTACCAGAGTGTATTCGTAAGACAACCCTTGAAGGCTTGCTCAGTACGTCTGACGTTATCACCTTGCACTGTCCTTTGACGGCGGAGAACACGCGTATGATCAATGCAGAGACGCTGAAGGGCGTACGTCGTGGTGCCATCCTTATCAATACCGGACGTGGCGGACTCGTCGACGATCAGGCTGTTGCCGATGCCCTTGAGAGTGGTCAGCTCGGTGCTTATTGTGCCGACGTAATGACTGAGGAGCCACCTCGTGCAGACAATCCGCTCTTCCGTCAGCCTAATGCCTTCATCACTCCACATATTGCGTGGGCAACACGTGAGGCACGTGAGCGCCTAATGGCTATCTGCGTTGAGAATATTAAGAAGTTTATAGCAGGGGAACCACAGAACGTGGTGTAAGAAGCCCCACCCCGACCCTCCCCGAAGGGGGAGGGAGGCAAACAGGATGAGGTTCGCTGTCTGTTCTTGGTAGAGTAATAAGACTATCTTCTTATCGTGGTCTAATAAGACTATCTTCTCATTGTGGAGTAATAAAGAGATTTGATTTACATATTATAATTACTTACCCCTCTATGTAAGCTATGCTCGTTAGCTGCATCAACTTAGAGTACCACCCATAGCTATCTGCACTCCCTCCCATTACTTCCCTTCGGTCAGTGACCGTTGGTTCGGAGGGGCTGGGGCGACATTTAGCTATCTGCACTCCCCTCCTTTCGGAGGGGTTGGGAGAGCTTTCTCCCTCCCTCTTCGGGGAGGGTCGGGGTGAGGGCTTTAGGGTCGGGGTGGGGCTTCCTTTTTTTATTCAAATATGATCTACACTGATCCACATCTTGTCCGTACACTTCAGGTGATACTGGAGTTTCTCGGAACGTTTGCGTTTGCCATATCGGGCATCCGCCATGCCGCACAGAAACGCTTCGACTGGTTCGGAGGTTATGTATGTGGCTTTGCCGTCGCTATTGGTGGCGGTACGATTCGTGACACTATGTTAGGCGTACGCCCGTTCTGGATGGCAAATATCATGTATGTTCTTTGTACAGGTCTGGCGCTCTTCCTCGTCATCTTGTCGCGTAGGTGGATTCAACGCCTTAGCAATGCGTGGTTCGTCTTCGATACACTCGGCTTGGCACTCTTTACTATTGCGGGTATTCAGAAGACAATCGCATTAGGACACCCCTTCTGGGTAGCCGTCATCATGGGTTGTATCACTGGTGTGGCAGGTGGTGTTATCCGTGACATATTGCTGAACAATATCCCCGTAATCTTCCACAAAGAGATCTACGCCGTGGCAAGTGTGGGTGGCGGACTCATCTATTGGGCACTCTTCTCGCTCGGACTACCACTTCCGATAACAGTTATTGTGACATTCCTTGCAATCTGTTTAATTCGTTTTATTGCAGTGGGTTATCACATCTCGCTCCCCACTTTACACGATGAAGACGAAAAAAAATAATAAAAAAGATTGCTAAACATTTGGTGGAACGGATAAAAAGCAATACCTTTGCACTCGCAATTCAGAAATGATAACTAAATCATTATCTGTTGCGACCATAATAATGGTTCCGTAGCTCAACTGAATAGAGCACTTGACTACGGATCAAGAGGTTACAGGTTTGAATCCTGTCGGAATCACAAAAGGAACATTCGAAAGGGTGTTCCTTTTTTTTTTTATCCTTTGAAGTTTGAGATTTGAACTTTGAACTTTATGATATGGGTAGTTGACAAGTTGACAGGTTGACGAGTTGACCAGTTAATTGAGCATTGAACTTTGACCTTTATGATTTGTATCTTTGAACAATTACCTTTGAACAATTATCTTTGAACAATTATCTTTGAACTTTGAGAATTGAGCTTTGAACTTTATGATTTCTCCCGATTACGTATGAAACGAAGAGCTTTGCAATAAGCATTTACATAATTAGGGGAATTCGTAGTCGGTTAAAGTTTGCGTGGATAATAGTTTGAAAAAATATGACATAAAATCGGGTAAAAGACCTATAAACAAAGGGAAAAACACGTGTAAAATCCCAGTTTGTAAACGGCAGTAAATCAATTCATTATGATGTAGTGCAGGAATAGGTGCTTAATTGTGTTTCAAAAGGGCGTTAATAAGACGCCAAAAGGGCATCTTTTGCAAGTCAATTAGGCGTCTTTTAGAGGCTAAAAAAGCATGTATTAGCTTTGAAAAACTTTGAACTTTGATATTTGAACTTTGAACTTTATGATATGGGTAGTTGACAAGTTGACAAGTTTACGAGTTTACAAGTTGCTTGTAGCGATAAACTTCAGTTGACAGTAGTAATCATAATTATGAATTTTTGAATTATGAATTTTTGAATTAAAGTAGTAATTATAATTATGGATTCTGAATTATGAATTTTGAATTAAAATAGTAATCATAATTATGAATTGTGAATTTTTGAATTATGAATTAACAGAGGATTATGAATTATACTTGGGGTATATAAAAAAAGAAACGGCAGAGCAATTGCTCTTCCGTTATCTCCGAATAACCACCGTCTCACGACGATAATATTTCTACAATCTTTACCTAAAAATATAACTAAAAAACCTAAATCTATTACTAACCTAAACAAATCTTCTTTTTCAATAATAATCCTGAGCAATCTTGAATACCTGTAAAGTCTAAAACCTTGTAATCAGATATGTTTCTCTTGAATTACAATGCAAAGGTATGGATAATATTCAGATTATCAAAATTAAACGATGAAAAATATCATTCTATCGGTTGTTTCTTGATATATATCAAAGGCGATGATTAGTGTAAAGTTGACCTTTTGAGGGTATGTTTTCTTTATGTAATGTGCTTGAATACCGCAAGAATCCTATTGTTTTCGTGGATAGAGTCGGGCGGAGTGATAGGCAAGCAAATGCGAGGAGGCTTTGTTAGTGGAAGCTGATTATTGGTTCTTCAGACTTTTGAAATGATAAGGAAACGCCTAAGTTTAGGGCTTTAATGAAATGTCACACGGAGAAAAGGAGGGAACGGAGGATTATTAAAACAAAGCAATGGAAGTCACGGAGGCACCGTCGGTGCATAGAGCGACGGAGCTTGTTTGCCAATTCTATTAGCAATTTATATACAAAGCGTTTACCCCAAAATAGTTATCAAGAATTTGTACGCTACACCTCCGTCGCTCTTTTGTGCCGTCAGCACCTCCGTGACATTGTGTTTAGCTCCGTCCCCTCCGTGACTCCGTGTGCCTATTATATAAGACTTTTAGTTTCACACTCCATATTCGGAAGAACCTTATATAAGACGTTTAGTTTATCACTCCATATTTCGGAAGCGGCTTATTATTTTCATATAAATGTGTTTGTCTTTATAAGAAATATTGTACTTTTGCACTTGTAATAGGCAAATCCTTTTGCCCTTTCCATCTTCCTGAAAGGTATTAGGACTTTGTTATGACAGATTGGAGAGTACTTGCAGGCTGTGAAGCGGAGCATAATCGTTTTGAAGAGCAGTACTACAGTGCGTTCCTTTGCGCAAAAGAATATTCTATGTAGGAAACAAAAACAGCTTAAAACACAGGAAGTAAGATCGAGAAGGATAACATTTTTTGCTCTTAGATACAATCGACGGATTGTCACTTTATGCGTAGAACCTTTATATTCTTATAGGTGAAAGAAGTCATCCGCTTATTATGATAGGAAGTAACAACCCACTTCCCACGTTTATATCTAAGGAATAAGATAGTGGGACAAAAGCCCAAAAAAAGATTAGAGATACAGAAATCATCTATAGAAGAATGTCTATAGATAATAATTATTGCTTTCATTTAATAGAAAAGAAACAATGAGCAAGCAAGTTTTTCAGACAGACTCCCGTCAGCGATGGAGTTATTTTAAGTGGACCTTACGCGTCATTCTTACGATTCTCTCATTGTTAGGAATCGTTTTCTTGGCAATGTTTGCCTTGGAAGGAAGTCCTCAGATGCCTTTCCGTCACGATTATCGGAATGCAGTAACAGCGTCATCACCTTATACCAAGGATAACAAGACGGCAAAGCTTTATAAGTCGTTCCGCGACTTCTTCAAGGAGAAGAAGATGCACAATAACTATGCGAAGGCTACGATTAAGAAACAACGATTTATTGGAAAGGCGGATAGTCTGACACAGAAATACTTTCGTGAGTGGGACGATCCACGAATAGGTGTGCGTTCGGCATGGTATGTAAACTGGGATAAGCATGCTTATATCTCTCTGAAGAACAATATCAAGCATTTGAATATGGTTTTGCCAGAGTGGTTTTTTATCAATCCTAAGACCGACAAGGTGGAGTATAGGATTGATAAGCAAGTACTGCGGTTGATGCGTCGAACAGGTATTCCGGTTCTTCCTATGCTCACCAATAACTACAACTCCGACTTCCATCCAGAGGCAATAGGGCGTATCATGCGTGACGAGAAGAAGCGTATGGCACTCATCAACGAGATAGTTGGGACGTGTCGACGCTATGGATTTGCAGGAATCAACCTCGACTTAGAGGAACTTAATATTCAAGACAACGACCTTCTTGTCGAATTGCTCAAAGACTTCTCACGTGTTTTCCATGCGAATGGGCTTTATGTAACACAAGCCGTAGCCCCTTTCAATGAGGATTATAACATGCAGGAGCTGGCGAAGTATAACGACTATCTCTTCCTCATGGCTTATGATGAACATAACATAGAGAGTCAGCCGGGAGCGGTTAGTTCGCAGCGATGGGTAGAAAAGGCCACCGACTGGGCTGCAAAGAATGTTCCGAATGATAAGATAGTCCTCGGTATGGCTACCTATGGATATGATTGGGCAAACGGAGAAGGCGGTACGACCGTGTCATTCGACCAGACAATGGCTATTGCACAAGATGCAGATGCAAAGGTAAAGTTCGATGATGACACCTATAACGTGAACTTCTCTTATCAGAATACCGACGATAAAAAGGTTCATCACGTGTTCTTCACCGATGCTGCCACCACGTTTAACATCATGCGTTTTGGTGCAGAATATCATCTTGCAGGCTTTGGTTTATGGCGTTTGGAACTGAAGACAATCGTATATGGCGTTTCTATGGTAAAGATATGTCATGGGAGAGTGTGGCAAGGATGTCTGTTGCGAAGCTGATGCAACTCAACGGAACCGATGATGTCAACTTTGTTGGCTCTGGTGAAGTGCTCCAAGTGACAACAGAACCTCACCCTGGAGACATCTCGATAAGGATAGATAAGGACAATCGCCTTATCTCAGAAGAGTATTATCGTGCCCTGCCTTCTACTTATACCATCCAACGATTAGGTGAATGTAAGGATAAGCAGCTTGTTATTACCTTCGATGACGGACCAGACAGCCGTTGGACTCCTACCGTATTAAGTACGCTGAAAAAGTATAATGTCCCTGCAGCGTTCTTCATGGTCGGACTGCAGATGGAGAAGAATCTGCCATTGGTAAAGCAAGTATATGAGGATGGACACACCATTGGCAACCACACCTTCACCCACCATAACATGATTGAGAACTCCGACCGCCGCTCTTATGCAGAGTTGAAGTTGACAAGAATGTTGATAGAGAGTGTGACAGGACATAGTACAATTCTCTTCCGTGCGCCTTACAATGCCGATGCCGATCCAACGGAACATGAAGAGATATGGCCAATGATTGTGGCAAGTCGTAGGAATTACCTCTTTGTGGGAGAGTCTATTGACCCTAATGACTGGCAGGCAAACGTTACAGCTGACCAGATCTATCAGCGTGTCATTGATGGTGTACACCATGAAGACGGACATATCATCTTGTTGCACGATGCGGGTGGTAGTTCTCGAAAGCCTACCCTTGATGCGCTCCCACGTATCATAGAGACCTTGCAGCATGAGGGTTATCAGTTCATCTCCCTCGAACAATACTTAGGTATGAACAAGCAAACACTGATGCCTGAGATTAATAAAGGTAAGGCATACTATGCGATGCAGACCAACCTTTGGTTAGCAGAGATGATCTATCATGTCTCAGACTTCCTCACAGCTCTTTCCTTGTCTTCCTTGCCTTGGGAATGATGCGCCTGATATTTATGTATGTACTGATGATAAGAGAGAAACGGGCGGAGAACCGACGCAATTATGCTCCTATTGATGCTGCCACGGCACCGTCAGTTTCTATCATCGTACCGGGTTATAACGAGGAAGTAAACATCGTGCGTACCATCACTACGCTCAAGCAACAAGACTATCCTAACCTGCATATCTACTTCGTTGATGATGGTAGTAAGGACCATACACTCGAACGTGTACATGAGGCTTTCGACAATGATGATACGGTTACGATACTTGCGAAGAAGAATGGTGGAAAGGCTTCAGCCCTCAACTATGGTATTGCTGCCTGCCGTTCAGAGTATGTCGTTTGTATTGATGCCGACACCCAGTTGAAGAATGATGCGGTAAGTAGATTGATGAAACACTTCATCGCTGACACAGAGAAGCGTGTCGGTGCGGTGGCTGGTAATGTGAAGGTGGGTAACCAACGGAATATGCTTACCTACTGGCAGGCGATTGAATATACGAGTAGTCAGAACTTCGACCGTATGGCTTACTCTAATATCAATGCTGTCACCGTTGTGCCTGGAGCTATCGGTGCCTTCCGAAAGGAGGTGATTGAAGAGGTGGGAGGCTTTACAACTGATACTTTAGCGGAAGACTGCGACCTGACGATGAGTATCAACGAGCATGGATACATCATCGAGAACGAGAACTATGCTGTGGCACTTACCGAAGCACCAGAGACACTCCGCCAGTTTGTGAAGCAACGTATCCGTTGGTGCTTTGGTGTCATGCAAGCCTTCTGGAAGCATCGTTCTTCACTCTTTGCACCTTCAAAGAAAGGTTTTGGTCTATGGGCTATGCCTAATATGCTTATCTTCCAGTATATCATCCCAACCTTCTCACCATTGGCTGATGTACTGATGCTCATCGGACTCTTTACGGGTAATGCTCTTCAGATATTCTTCTATTACCTCATCTTCCTTGTCATCGATGCCAGTGTGTCTATCATGGCTTACATCTTCGAGGGCGAGCGTCTGTGGGTTCTTCTGTGGGTTATCCCTCAACGATTCTTCTATCGGTGGATAATGTATTACGTCCTCTTCAAGAGTTACCTCAAGGCGATAAAGGGTGAGCTGCAGACATGGGGCGTGCTGAAGAGGACAGGGCATGTACAATAGCCCCACCCACACAAAAGCCTCACCCCTCAGCCCCCTCTCCGAAAGGAGAGGGGAGTGCTAACAACAATTTGCTAAAGAATGACTAAAAGTTCTCCCTAACCAATAGGGGTATCTCGCTGATTACTCCCCTCCCTATGGGGGAGGGGTAAGGGAGTGGGGCTGCTATCTCTCTGCATTTCACTCCCCTCTCTCGGAGAGGGGGTTGGGGGGTGAGGTTTCCTTATCTCCAACCTCATCGGGTCCTGTATATTTGCCTTACTGATTAGTTGCAAGTAGCGTTCGCGGAGCGGACCGACCCTTACATTCTTTCGGGCGCGTACAGAGGAGATGACGGACGAAGGGTTACAGGGTTCGCGCACATGAAGCACCCTACAGATATGATGTACGATGGTTTGGAAGTCCATTGGCCTACCGCATTTATCCATTAGTCGTCCTGTCTCCCAAACCATGTGAGCCAAGTCGATGAGGTCACACTTCAAGCCAGTCCAATACAATCCTTCCTCCTCGCTTCTATTGATTAGATCACAGAAGTTATCAACAATCCTTGTCGTCAGTCGGTCTTCCTCCTCTTGAGTCCAGAGGTGGGCAGCCTTCATTACTATATTAACTTTCTTCATCATTGTTCTTAGTGTTTTTTTTTGTTATAGAATAATGGTTTTAATCATCTACCACCTTCTTTATTCGTGACGCAGTGTAGGTCAGTAGGAGAAGTCGTCGGGTGGCATTCGCATCGTCCCCCTATGGAAACAGCCTACTGGGGAGAAGACTGTTTCGTGAGGTTGCTGCAAAGGTAAAACCCTAAAGTGCAGTATATGTTCAATGCCAAAAATTTTTTCATTAAATAAAACTAACGAAATGACCACTAATCTGATTCGGAGGAATAAGACAGGTGAGCCGCATTAAAAGTTAAGGGTTCATCTATAAAAAATCTGCTTACCCTCAATTGAGGATAAGCAGATTTAATGTATCTAATAAAAATCTATTCTCTTAGCCGTTTAGTACTTACGACCGTTAGCATCAATGATGTTATTGAAGGCGGCAAATTTAGCTGCATCAATTGGCTTAGTCTCATCATTGTTATCTGCGCCTACATATACTGGGCGGATAGAAGCGCCTTGGTCTTTTGACGCAGGATCAAGATGCACCTTAAAGAATGAGCCGAAGAAGAATGTACGTGGGAGTGAGTAACCTGTACCACGTGAAGTATAATATTGTCCGTAGAACTCGCTGTTATTTGCCACGTAACGATATTCAACATTAGCACTGCTTATAGGTCTACGTCCGCCGATAGGCAAGAATAGTCCCTTGTTTGCAAGTACCAGTCCTGTTACATCCTGATATTTCCATATCTTTTTCCTGTAGGGAATTTAGTGTTGGCTCCAGTAAAAGGTGCGTCACTAAAGTAAGCACCATAAATCTTATTACCCTTGTCTGTATAACAATAAGCAGGTACTATGGTTGTTGCTGAAAGAAGAGATTCGAAATTATCTTCTGTTGGATACTGGTAATGATAATGATGTTTACCATCTTCTGTCTGATATTTCACAATATCACCATGGGTCGCATTATTTCTGTTATTTACTTGGTCTACAGAGATCAATCTGCCTCTTCCGCTATAGTATTTCCCAGCTAAATCGGTGTTAGTACCTTGGAGATAATATACGTTGTTAAATTTCAGAGCATCATCGATTACACCCCACTGGAAGAGATCTAAATCATCAGAAGTCTGAGCGAACCTACCAGTATTATTATCTATATACCAGCTTTGAGAACCTAATCCGCTGAATTTAATTTCTTTGTTACTTGCTCTGTTGTCAGTATTTGGATTATCACCATAGTTACTAATCCACCACTGTGCAGGTGCAATACCCCAGTAATCCTCTGAACCCTGCTTATAGTGTATGAAGTTACCTGTAGCCCACTTCACATTGTTTACAGTAACGTATGGCTGAGGAGTAATCTTCTCAACAATAATGTTTGAGCGGTAATCATAACCAGTCTCAAATTTCTTTTTAGCAGTCTTGGTATAGATACCATCTTTTGTGTAAACCGTTATAGTGAAATCTGTCGCTACAGTTTGACCTGATTTTGGTGGCTCTGCCAAGAAAGCCACCCATACGTAACCGTTTTGCAACTGAATATTTGACTTATCCTTGTTGGCTAAGGTAATCATATATTCCTTTTCATCACTTGTACCTACAAAGTTTCCATCCTTAAGATTAAGTACATCATAAGAACGAAGACCATTGATCTTTACACTATCAATATCTTCTATCTGACCACTGCTGCTGGCACCACCTGATAAGAGGAACTTCATTCCCCAGATAGTTACCTTACGATTCAGTGTCACCTCTGTCTTAGCAACTTTCTGTCCGTTGTTATTCTTTATTTCTACAGGCTTAGCTATACCCCAGTTGTAATCAAACTTCTGGTCGATAGTTGGTAATGTACCATCCTGCTTCTTCATATCAAGAGAAACAGTACTGCGGATACCGTACTTCTCATTGGTACTTGGGTTCTCTGAAGTATGATATTGTAGATTAACGCCACCTGTACCTGTTTCTTTTTCAACTTTTGGATTTACCTGTTCAACTGTTTTCTCACCCTCAACAGCTGTACCAGGATAGAAGAAAGCAAGGTCGTCCGTAGCCTTCATAGGGCTTAAGGTTTTAACCGTACCTGTGAAGTCTGCTTCTGCTTGTTGCTGCTGTTAGCAGCCATCGTCACTAAGCTATAGTTAGCTTCGTTACTTTGATCATCATCAGCGATGTCATAGATAAACATCTTATCACCGCTTTTCCACTCTGACACAATATTGTTATTAGCATCAGGGGTGAGTGAGCGTGTTCCAGCTTGTGCTGCATTACCTGCAGTTACCTGAATCGTTGTGGCATAACCCTCTTGCTGTGTAACATCACCTGCTACATCGTTTGTATCGCTACAGGCTGTAAATCCTATCATGGCGATTGCGCCATAAAGGAAATGTAATTTCTGTTTCTTCATTCTTATGTTTAGTTTCTTTAGTTTACTTAATTCCAACCTTTCGTTCCTTTTGTGTCATTGTATTCTTCATAACCAAAAGGGTTTGACTTAGAGAGGTTATCCTCTCCACCATGTTTTGGGTCACCCTTGGTCACTCCATTATCACTTCCAGCCAGTAGAGCTACCTCTACCATAGTCTTTACAATCTCGCATGTAGGACGCTCATAACTCTTTTTCATAACTTTCATTTTTTTTATAGGCATAAATCAAGATACGAAGCCAGTTCTTTCAGAAACAAACTTTCTCTAAAAGTCATTGTCGATAGGGCTGTTGCCCAAACAATCTGTTCCTTCTTTATCTTAAGTTAGTATGCCTTATGTTATCCAAATAGCAAATATGTCAAAATGGATATAATTAAATCCGTTTGCAAAGTTAAACATAAATTTCGAAAGAAACAATAAATCCATATAAAAAAAGATAGAATGACATAGAGAAACTTTCACCTTTGAACATTGAGGTTTGAACTCTTTTACCTTTGAACTTTGAGGTTTGAACTTTGAACTTTATGATATGAACTACGAATTTCTCTAATTACGCTAATGTTTATTGTAATGTAATTCGTGTCATTCGCGTCATTCGTAGTCTTGTCGATTTTGTCTTCGTGCAATTCGTGTCATTCGTAGTCTTGTCGCTTTTGTCTTCGTTCTAAAATATGTCATTGAAGTATATGTCTCTATGTCATTCTGTCTCTTATCTCATTCTGTCTGTCAAATGTTTTCACAATCAGCAAGTCAGTCGGGCATAAATAGCGTGCGAATTAACGGCTTTTTGGCTTGCAAAAGGTGCCCTTTAAGGCGCTTACTAACGCCCTTTTGAAGTCCTATTAAGCACCTTTTGAAAACCATTTTTGCAACTCCTTGACAGCAAAAGACTTACAATGGTGCAGAAATAACTTGTTTTTACCCCCTTTCACTTACTTTTTCCACAATCAAAATGTAAAGAAAAACCTCCCCCAACCCCTCCAAAGGAGGGGAGTGCCTAACGGATAAATATGGTTCTTTAAAATTAAAATACTTTTTGAACTTTTGAACTACGAATTTCTCGAATGACACGAATTATTTAGCAATAAGGATTCGCACAATTAGAGAAATTCGTAGTTCCATGTTGGGAGTTGACGAGTTGACTGGTTGACAAGTTAACAAGTTAACAAGTTACTTGCAGCGATAAACCACAGCTAACAATAGTAATCATAATTATGAATTTTTGAATTATGAATTATGAATTTTATAAAAAAAGCAAGCTATTTGTGTTTATTTTTTTGTTAAATACTTGATATATGATAAGTATTGTTTGCGTGTAATATGTTATCTTTGTATTAAGAACCTACAAAAAAACGGATGGGAATGTGAGAAAGCATGGATAACTTTTTGAACATCTATTTGATATAGGGACCTACATTTTTAATATAGAGACCTACATTTCATATAGGACACACCTATTATATATATAAGGCTGCCCCACATCTGTTTCTGGGCAGACCTAAGTCAGAATAAGATTATTATCAAATATAAAATAACTAATGAGAAAAGGAAAGATTCTACCAGTAAGTGTTTTCCTATCTTGCTGCTCTTTGACCGCTTTTGCCAGCAGTCATGTCACTTCGGCTGACAACTTTGGCAAGAACGTTGTCGTTGCTGCAACCAAGGTAAATACCGCAAAGGTATTGGGAACACAGCAATCAAGTGGTGACGTGAAGGTTACCGGAACTATCGTAGACAATGCTGGCGACCCAGTTATCGGTGCTACTATCCGCGTGAAGGATTCGCAGAATGGTACGACCACCGACCTCGATGGTAAGTTTGAGATTATGACCCATAAGGGTGCTACGCTTATTGTCAGCTATATCGGTATGAACACTGAGGAGGTGAAGGTTAGCGGTGATGCCCCATTGAACATCACTTTGAAGGCTGAGGCTCATCAGATTGAGGAAGTTGTGGTAACCGCTTTGGGTATCAAGCGTTCTGAGAAGGCGTTGAGCTATAACGTTCAGAAGGTAGGCGGTGAGAACCTTACAACGGTTAAGAACCCTAACTTTATGAATTCCCTCTCTGGTAAGGTAGCCGGTGTGAACATCAATGCTTCTTCTGCTGGTATGGGTGGTGCAGCCCGCGTTGTGATGCGTGGTCCTAAGTCAATTACCCGTAGCAATCAGGCTTTGTATGTAATCGACGGTGTGCCAATCAACAACACCAGTCAGGGTGAGATTTCAGGTGGTGCGTTCAGTTCACAGCCGGGTTCAGAAGGTATTGCCGATATCAACCCAGAGGATATCGAGTCAATCAGCGTCCTCAGTGGTCCTGCTGCTGCTGCCCTCTACGGTTCAGCTGCTGCACAGGGTGTCATCATGATTACCACGAAGAAGGGTAAGGAGGGTAAGGTAAGTGTGACTGTAAAGTAACAGTACACAGTTTGCTAACCCATTCATCATGCCAGAGTTCCAGAACTCTTACGTAAACCGTGCCGGCGACGTGAAGTCATGGGGCGCAAAGACTCCATCAGTCTATGGTAACTATGAGCCAAAGGACTTCTTCAATACAGGTACGAACGTTCAGAACAACGTAGCTCTGACTGCAGGTACGGACAAGAACCAGACCTATATCTCAGTAGGTACAACGAATGCAAAGGGTATCATTCCTAATAACAGTTACGACCGTTATAACTTTGCATTCCGCAATACAACAACGTTCTTGCACGACAAGATGACCTTCGACTTCAACTTCAATTACATCAAGGAGCATGATAAGAACTTGACAGCTCAGGGTCAGTACTTCAACCCATTGACCGCTGTTTATCTCTTCCCACGTGGTGAGAGCTTCGATGCCGTTCGTACTTACGAGCTTTATGATGCAGCCAGAGGTATCAATGTTCAGAACTGGAACTTCGGTGATGCGTTGAGTATGCAGAACCCATACTGGGTAGCCAATCGTATGGTTCGTTCAAACAACCGTAGCCGTTACATGATCAGTGCAAGTCTTAAGTATAAGATTTTCGACTGGATGGACGTTGTGGGTCGTTTGCGTTGGGACGATGCAGTACAAAGCAGGAAGACAAGCGTTACGCTTCAACAACCAACCTCTTTGCTCACTCAAAGTATGGTTTCTATGGTTATGACAAGGTGAATGACCGTTCACTCTATGGCGACTTGATGTTCAATATCAACAAGACATTGAACGACTTCTCAGTATCAGCCAACCTCGGTGGTTCGTTCACACGTAACAAGTATAACGTAACAGGTTTCCAAGGTGGTTTGAAGGCACCATCTAACTTGTTCACTCCAAACGCAATCGATTACGGTTCAGCAACCGCTGACAACCGTCCAATCTTCACAGACCATGCACACAAGATTAACTCACTCTTCGCTAACGTAGAGTTGGGCTGGCGCAGTATGCTGTTTATGACCGTGACAGGTCGTAACGATTGGGACTCAGCTTTGGACGGCACAGACAATGTATCTTTCTTCTATCCATCAGTGGGTATGTCAGCAGTTATCTCTCAGATGGCTACACTTCCATCATGGATTAGCTACATGAAGGTGCGTGGTTCATGGGCATCAGTAGGTTCAGCTATTTCTCCAAACATCACCTCACCATGGCGTTATCAGTATAACCCAGCGTCAGGTACTTATAGCACCGTAACTTATAAGTTCCCATCAAACTTCCGTCCAGAGCGTACGAACTCTTGGGAGGCAGGTTTGACATCACGTTTCTTCAATAATGCACTTACTTTGGATGTTACAGTTTATCAGTCTAACACTCGCAACCAGACCTTCCTTCGTCCTATCACAGGTAGTCAGGGATTCTCTTCTGAGTATGTACAGACTGGTAACGTAAGAAACCGTGGTATTGAGCTTGCATTGGGTTACAGCCATACATGGGGCAACTTCGCATGGAATACTAACTTTACCTACAGTGCTAACCGCAACAAGATTGTTGAATTGCTCGACGATCCTAACGAGGTTATCAACCAAGGTGGTTTGAATGGTGCTAACATCATCCTTAAGAAGGGCGGTACGATGGGCGACCTCTATATGACCAGTGACTTCAAGCGTGACGCAGAAGGCAATATTGCTATCAAGGATGGTAACGTATCACAGGTGAACCTTACCAACCCATCTTATCGTGGTTCAGTACTTCCAAAGGGTAACATCGGTTTCTCTAACGACTTCTCTTGGAAGGGCTTTAACTTCGGATTCGTTGTAACTGCACGTTTCGGTGGTATCGTAATGTCACAGACACAGGCGTTGATGGATGCTTACGGTGTATCAAAGGCATCTGCAGATGCACGCGACAAGGGCGGTATCGCAGTAAACAATGGTTTGGTATCAGCTGAAAACTACTATGCCGTAGTAGGTGGTGAGAACCCAATCTGGTCAGAGTATATCTACAGTGCAACCAACGCACGTATCCAGGAGGCACACCTCGCTTACACCTTCCCACGTCGAATGTTGGGCGGTATGGAGCTGACACTCGGTTTGACAGCTAACAACCTCCTCATGCTTACAACAAGGCACCATTCGATCCAGAGGCAACAGCATCAACAGGTACCTACTATCAGGGCTTCGACTATCTCATGCAGCCAAGTCTTCGTACACTTGGTTTCAACGTGAAGCTGAAATTCTAAACATTTAACCACTCATTTAATCGAAATATAAATGAAAAAGATTAATATATATAAGGCGGTCACAGCTTGTACATTTGCAAGTGTGCTGCTATGCTCAATGTCGTCTTGTACAGACGGATTCCAAGAGGCAAACCGTCCAGGAACGGGTGCTTCTCTCGAAGACTTGTTGCGCGACAACTATCAAACCTCTTCTTTCCTCGTACAGATGGAGAACGAGGCTTTCCCTGAGCAGGAGAATGCTTACCAGATGAATGAAGACCTTATCGGTAACTACTTGGGTCGTTACATGACCTATGCTAACAATGGTTTCGCTGAGAAGAACTTTGCTCGTCTCAATGCTCCTAATGGTTGGGTACGCTATCCGTTTAAAGATTCTATGACAAAGACGGTGTCTGCTTTCAAGGCAATTGACAATGTGACAAAGGGCGAAGGACCAGTTTATGCTTGGGCATTGATTCTCCGTGCACAGTCGTTCATGCGTCTTACAGATATGTACGGACCACTTCCTATCGGTGCTGATGCTACTGACGGTAATGCTTACTCTTCTCAAGAGGATGTTTACAAGAGCATTATCGCTGACCTCAACAAGGCTACAGACGTCATCAAACCATTGGTTGCTTCTAACCCTAATGTTACTATTGCTGAAGAGTTAGACAAGGTTTATCAGGGTAAGATGGCTAAATGGTTGAAGTATGCGAACTCTTTGAAACTCCGTATTGCTATCCGCATCCGCTATGTTGAGCCAACATTGGCAAAGCAGTTGGGCGAACAGGCAGTACAGGACGGTGTCATTACAAGCAATGACGACAACTGCGCTATTGCTTATACACCAAACGGACAGTATAAGACATCTGTAGAGTGGGGTGATAGCCGTGCTTGTGCCGACCTTGAGAGCTTCCTCACAGGTTACAACGACCCACGTCTGACGAAGTTCTTTACCCCAGTAGAGGGCGGTATTCGTCCAGTAATCGGTTGTCGTGCCGCTGCAAAGATTGGTAATAAGACCACAGCAGGTAAGGCTTACTCAGCTGCAAACATCAAGATAGACAGCAAGGGCGTATGGCTCACGGCTTCTGAGATGGCTTTCTGTCGTGCAGAAGGAGCGTTGGCAGGCTGGAGTAATATGGGCGGAAGCGCTAAGGACCTCTATGAAGATGGTGTGAAACTCTCCTTCGAGCAGTGGGGTGCAGGTTCTGCAACAGCCTACTTGGCAGATAACACATCAACCGAGAAGAATTATGTTGACCCAATCAGCGAGTACGGTGGTGATGTTAGTGCTGTCAGCAATATCACTATCAAGTGGGACGACTCAGCTACTGATGAGCAGAAGATGGAGCGTCTGATTACTCAGAAGTGGATTGCAATGTTCCCTAATGGACAGGAAGGCTGGAGCGAAATCCGTCGTACAGGCTATCCAAAGGTGTTCCCTCTGGCACAGTCAACAGACTATAGCATCCAGGTTGCTAACCGTATCCCATTTGATATTGATGAGGCTACCAATAACAAGGCAAACTATATTAAGGCTGTACAGCTGTTAAAGGGTAATGACGACTATGCAACCAAGATGTGGTGGCAGCGTTAAACGATATCTATCATACAATAAACATTCGATAAAAAATGAAGAATTTAATAAAGATATTCTTGCTTTCAGCCTGCGCTGCAACGGCTTTCACTGCCTGCAGCGACTGGACTGAGACAGAGGCAAAGGACGGAGCTGACCTTACTCACACAAATAAGTCTGAGGCTTACTATGCTCAACTTCGCGACTATAAGAAGACTGACCACTCTGTAGCTTTCGGTTGGTTCGGTAACTGGACGGGTACTGGTGTTACACATGAGAACTCTTTGGCGGGTCTTCCTGATAGTACTGACTTCGTTTCTCTTTGGGGAAACTGGAAGAATCCAACAGAGGCTATGCTCAAGGATCTCCGCTTTGTTCAGAAGACAAGGGTACAAAGGTGCTCATCAGTTGCCTTGTATTTGACATTGGTGACCAGATTACTCCAACCAATACTGACTCTACCCTCACATGGAAAGAGTGGCGTCATAAGTTCTGGGGATGGGGCAGCGATGAGGCTTCACAGATTGCAGCGACTGAGAAGTATGCAAATGCTATCTGCGACACTATCGCTAAGTATGGTTATGATGGCTTCGACCTCGATGCTGAACCTTCATATGCTCAGCCTTTCCAGACCGATAAGGAGCTTTGGCAGAACGCTAAGGTGATGGAGGCTTTCGTAAAGACTATGGGCAAGCGCATCGGTCCTAAGTCTGGTACTGATAAGATGTTCGTTATCGATGGTGAGCCTGACGCTATGGCTGCTCAGTATGGCGAATACTTCAACTACTTCATCCTTCAGGCTTATAACTCTTCTGGTAACAGTGATCTGAACAGTCGCTTTACTGCTCAGGCTACTCACTTCCAGCAGTATCTCACACCAGAGCAGGTGGCTAATAAGCTCATCGTCTGCGAGAACTTTGAGAACTATGCTGGTAAGGGTGGTGTAGACTTCCGCTTAGACAATGGTACAACCCTTCCTTCACTCTTAGGTATGGCTTACTGGAACCCTGTTTACAATGGCGTAACCTATCGTAAGGGTGGTGTAGGAACCTATCACATGGAGTACGAGTATACAGTATCTGGACAGACTGGCAACTATCCTTTCTTGCGCAAGGCTATCCAGATTATGAATCCATCAATCCAATAATCAAGACATTCAAATTATGAAATACAATATTTCTAAGCTTTTCATCGGAGCCGTGGCTATGGCTTCTCTGACACTGCTGGCTTCTTGTGAGAATGCTGAATATTCGCCTCTTTCTAATCAGGCGTATATCGCACAGACCAATACTAATGGTAACTCAAGTCAGAATATTACTATCGGTACGTCGGCTGTCACTTCTTCTGTGAACGTGCGTCTCTCTGACCTTGCTACACAGGACTACACCTTCGAGGTGGTAAGTGACACAACGGCACTCGCTGAATACAACCAGCGTAACGAAACTTCTTACAAGCCACTGCCTGCAACTCTCTACTCACTCTCTTCTAACGAGGTGAAGATTGAGAAGGGTAAGTCGGTTTCTTCTGATGTGACACTGACGATTAACCCATTGACACAGGCACTGAAGGACAGCGGTCAGAAGTATGCTGTTGCCCTCCGTCTGAAGAGTAAAGATGGCAAGTATGACGTCCTGAACTCTGGTAGTTCAATGGTTTACATCCTCGATCAGGTTGTTTATCAGGCTGTGCCAATCATTAACGCTACACATAACATCCACTTCGCAATGCGTCAGACCTATGACCTTTCACAGTGGACTGTCGAGATGAACGTGAATATCAGCAAGCTCGGTAAGGGTCTTGGCGAACTTAACAACCAGACGCTCTTCGGTGCATGGGGTAACGATGGTGGCGAGATTTATACTCGTTTCGGTGATGCTCCTATCGAGGGTAACCGTCTGCAGATTAAGACTCAGGGTACGCAGATGAACAGTAAGCAGCTCTTCAACGAGAACCAGTGGTATCACCTCGCATTCGTTTGTACAGGTACAAAGCTCTACCTCTATGTAAACGGTGCGCTTGATAACTCTATGGACCTCCCTGGTAAGGCTACTAACCTCAGCAACCGCTTCAACTTCGGTAACACTGATTACCTAAAGGCAAACGTGAAGGTGAGCGAGTTACGCTTCTGGACCGTGGCTCGTACACAGGCTCAGATTGCTAACAACATGTACGCTTGCGATGCTAAGAGCACTGGCTTGGAGGCATATTGGAAGCTCAACGAGGGTCAGGGCGATACCTTCAAGGATGCAACAGACCACGGCAACACCGGTAAGTGTGTAGCTGTTCCAACCTGGGAGCAGAACGTAAGAATCGATGGTAAATAAGTCAAAAGGAAACTCAAATATGAAAATAAACGTATTCAAGTCAGTGCTGGCAGCCTCTTTGGTTGCTGCCACACTGGCATCTTGTCAGAGCGAGCCAGAAGTTGGTAGCACGCTCTACCCAACTGCAGAAGAGAACTACTCTGCAAAGGCTTACCTCTATACTGGTACCAGTGACGGCAACAAGTTGTTGCTCGCTGGTGAGAAGTCTGCATCAGCTGTTACCTTGGCGAATGATAGCGCAAAGTTCTATGTTCGTCTCTCTTCTCCAGCAGAGAAGGATGTAACAGTAACATTGGCTGCTACATCTGATGGTTTTGAGGCAAATAGTAGCGAAGAGGTGATGAGCACTGACGCTATCAGCCTTAGCAAGACATCTGTAACCTTCGCTAAGGGTCAGCAGGTATCTGAACCAATCGTCGTTAAGTTGGTGAATGGCGATGCCCTCAAGAACCTGACTATGTTGAAGAACGGCGTTACATCTGTTGTTATCAAGAGTGTTGACGGTGCTGAAACAGCAAAGATGAGCACGAAGGTAGCAGTAGCAACCAACTTCTCTTTCGACAACATCAATGCTTCTGGCACCCTCGATACCGACAAGCAGGTTGCTCTGACCGACTACACAATGTCAACATCCCTCAATAATTCAAATGCAACAAAGTTGAATGATGGTGATAACGATACTTATGTGTACTCATATACTTATTATGAGCCAGACTTCACAATGACATTCAATAAAGCGAAGACATTGTCGGGTATTGGTATCCTCTGTAACTACACGAGCTATGGATATGGTGTGAAGAAGGTAGCTGTATCTACCAGCTTAGACGGTAAGACATGGATAAAGATGGGTTCTGCTACCACAGCAACTCAGTATGATGACGAAACCCCATTCCCAATCGTCTTCAACACGCCAGTAACATGTAAGTATGTTAAGTTGACAATCCTCGAAAGCTTTGACACAAGCGAGTATCCTCGTTTCTTGATTGGCGAGATTGGCGCTTACGAATAATCCTTAACCTATGTGCGTTCATTGTAGCGCACTCCCCCCTCAGCCCCCGAAGTATCCCTTACTTCGGGGGCTTTTTTGTTACTTCACAACCCTCTGTTAATTCAAAATTCACAATTCACAATCCATAATTATGATTACTACGGTTAACTGTGATTTATCGCTACAATTAACTTGTCTACTCGTAAACCTGTCAACTCGTCAACTACAAATTATGATTACCGATGTTAACTGTGGTTTACGCGAATGACACGAATTCTTTAGCAATAAGGATTCGTGCAATTAGAGAAATTCGTAGTTCATTAATGGTACATATCATAAAGTTCAATGTTCAAAGTTCAATGTTCAAACCTCAAAGGTAAAGGAGTTCAAACCTCAATGTTCAATGGATAAAAATCATTAGTGTAATTAGTGAAATTCGTAGTTGGTATTACTTTGCAATAATGATAAGAAAAATTCGTAATATATATTCGATTTTCTTTTACATTTTAGTTGATGAAAGGGTAGGGGAAAGGGTTAAAAATGTATTATTTCGGAGTCTTTGTAAGTATTTTATTCTCAATTAGTTGTGATGATGTTTTTTTTAAGGTGCTTAGTAAGGTTTCAAAAGGGCGTTAGTAAGGGTCTTAAAGAGCATGTTTTGCAAGCCAAAAGGGCGTTAATTGAATGTCGTTTTATAGTCTTTACAAAATTGGTAGGTGAAAAATTCGGACAAATAGGAGTCTTCATAAGTTTGGAGTGATAAGGTTTACCATTTGTCTTTAGAACTTTAAGTAATGTCACACGGAGTAACTCTAAGTTTTTTGCTGTAAACTTAGAGTTGCTCTTTGTGCTGTATGTAATTAGATTATCACTCTATATTTTGGAACCCCCCCAAATGATTATTAACAACATAATCTATATCCTATTAAATTTATGATTGGATAAGAGTATTTTTTTGTACCTTTGAACACGAATTAGAAACCTATAACGAATATTATCTTTTACAGAATAACTGAGAACATAAGAATACAGACAAAAATGAGTATAGAATCACATATATCCTCCCACATCTTTACCAACAGGAATGGGAATACGCTAATGAAAGAATTTGAGGGTGTATTACAGCACAATCCTCAAATTAGAAACCTTGATGCTGTTGTAGGCTTTCTTCGTGCATCTGGCTACTTCTCCTTACGCCCTTTCCTTGATAATATTGGAAAGGTGAGAGTACTGATAGGCATAGATGTAGACAAATATATCGCTAAAGCGGCACAGCAAGGAAAACTATTTTTTGGAGCAGAAGAAGAGGTTAAAGAAGAGTATCTCAGAAAGATAAGAACTGACATAGAAACTTCCAACTATCGTAAGGATATAGAAGACGGAATGTATCTAATGGTACAAGACCTTCTTGACAAAAAACTTGAATTACGCGCTCATCCTTCTAAAAAGATTCATGCAAAGATATATGTGCTATATCCCGATAATTTTAATCAGTACTCTCAAAGTATGGCCATTACAGGTTCAAGTAATTTATCAGGGAATGGATTAGGAATAACACAGGACAAGCAATATGAGTTCAATGTAAAGTTGGACCGATATGATGATGTGAAATTTGCAAAAGATGAATTTGAGCAGTTATGGAAAGAATCTGAAGGTTGTGAAATTACCTCTGAAGATATAAAAGCAGCCATTGACAGGACCTATCTTAAAGGCGATGTTCCTCCTTATGATCTTTACATTAAGATGCTAATGGAGTATTATGCTGACCGTGTACTTGAGACCGACAGTGCTGACCCCTTTGATATGCCAGAGGGCTATACGAAATATGATTATCAGATGGATGCCGTCATAGAAGGCTATCAAAGCTTATTCGCTATGATGGATTCTTTCTCTCGGATGTGGTTGGCTTGGGTAAGACCATTGTTGCAACTATGATTGCAAAGAAATTCCTTATAGAGAATGGTTATGAGCACACCAAGATTCTTGTAGTTTACCCTCCAGCAGTAGAACAGAACTGGAAGTCTACTTTCAAAGATTTTGGTATAGACAAATACGCCAAGTTCATTACAAACGGTAGCTTAAGCAAGGTTCTTGATGAAGAGGATTATAATTATTGGAATGCAGAAGAATATGATCTCATACTTGTAGATGAGGCTCATAAATTCCGTAGTCATACCACATCAGCTTTTGAGCAACTTCAAGAAATTTGCAAGATGCCACGCTTAGAAGCAGGTAATATTCCTGGTTACAAAAAGAAGGTCATGCTTATTTCCGCAACTCCTATGAACAATTCTCCAGCTGATATCTATACGGAGATATTACTTTTCCAAGACCCTCGTCATTGTACCATTGATGGAGTTAGCAACCTTACTGCATTCTTTTCTCCATTGATAAAAGAATTCAAGAGACTACGAAAAAATAACAATACAAGTATTGAGGATTTAAACGATTAGCAGAGAAGGTAAGAGACCGTATCATTAAACCATTAACTGTGCGTCGTACCCGAACAGATATAGAAAGTATACCCCGATACAACAAGGATGTGAATGGATTTCCTAAAGTTGAACATCCAATAGAGAACCAGTATGAGCTAAATGAACATTTAGCCAATCTCTTTGAACAGGCTATACAGATTCTTGATAAGCAGCTTACCTATGCACGTTATCAAGCTATTGCATACTTAAAACCAGAAGTCGCAAATGGTCTTTATGACAATGCAGAGTTGATAAGCCGTAGCCTTGCAGGAATTCGAAAGAATGGACTGGTAAAGCGTTTGGAAAAGTAGTTTCTATGCATTTCAAGTTTCTATAGAGAATTTCCATCAAGCCAATCAGAATATGATTGACATGTTTGATAATGACAAGGTCTATATTGCACCAGACCTTGACATCAATCTGCTATTGGAGTCTGGATTATCCGAAGAAGAAATCGAAGAGAAACTTAACGCTAAAGCTTCTAACAATCCTAAGAACGCAATCTTTCATGCTGCTGATTTCCGTCCAGAGTTTATTGATATGTTACATAATGATCAAGCTATTCTTGAACAAATGTTAGCTGACTGGAAAGATATTTCTGATGAAGATGATTCTAAGTTTGCCAAGTTTAATGAGTTACTGAAACATGAACTTTTCAGAAGTGATCGAAACCCAGAGAAAAAAAGTTAGTTGTGTTCTCTGAGTCAGTTGATACTGTTGACTATCTAAAACGTAGAATCAATCGTAAGGACGTATTAGTAATCTCTGCACAGAATCGCAATAAACAATTTAAGACAATACGTGAGAACTTTGATGCTAACTACAAGCAGAAGTTCAACGAGTATAATATCATCCTGACGACAGACGTACTGGCAGAAGGTGTCAACTTACATCGTTCTAATGTGATTGTGAATTATGATACGCCGTGGAATTCGACAAGGCTGATGCAGCGTATTGGTCGTGTTAATCGTATTGGTTCTGCCTCAAAGCATATCTATAACTATGTTTTCTACCCTTCAAGGGAAGGTAATAAACAAATTAATCTGAACCAGATTGCATTAAGCAAAATCCAATCATTCCATAGTACATTTGGCGAGGACAATCAAATTTATTCTCAAGAAGAAATTATAGACCGTAATCTAAGTAAATTGTTTGAAGAAGGAGTGAACGAACAAAAGAAAGATATTAACAAGGAACTACCTTTCTATGAGGAGCTTCGCACTCTCTTTAAGACGAACCGACAGGAATACAACCGTATTGCTAAGATATCCTTACGCAGTCGAACAGGGCGAGAGTCTAAAACTATTAATGGTGTTACACTATCTGAAGACACACTGGTATTCTTAAAGACAAACTTCCGAAAAGTGTTCTTCCTTGTGTCGGAAAAAGCTCAAGAAATTTCCGTTCTTGATGCACTTAATTACTTCAAAGCAACTAAGGATGAGAAACCTGCTACTCGTATAAGCAACCATCACAAGCATGTGGAGAAAGCCTTGACAAAGTTCCGTACTATTCAAGACGAGGAAATCCGTATACAAGAAACCTCGCAGAAAGATCTCTCTAATCTGGGTGCGCAGGTTAGTACGGCTATCAATCTGTTGAACAACTTTATGAATGAGATTGGAGACAATGACCTTTACATCAAAGTTGCACATCTGAAAACATTGGTAGAGCGTGGTGTTATCACCTATATTGCCAAGCGTTTACAACGTATCCAGAAACCTTCGACGTACTGGCGGTAAAGCTCGAATGACACATGATGAGGCCTTCAGCGAAATCATCACAATGGCGCAAAAGTATGCCCCTTATTATATTGCAGAAGAAACAATGTTGAATCAACAAGAAACAGACGCAGAAATTATACTTTCCGAAAGTTTCCAATAAATCAAATATCGAACAATGAATTACAAAGAGATTATTGAATCAAAATATAACCGTGAATCATGGCAGCAACTGCTTCATGACATATTCCTGAACAAGGTTACTTTTCATAATAGCCCAGGAGAGGTTCATGTAAGCAGTCATTTGGCTAAAGAAGCATTAAACTTGGGTTACATAAAATTGTCAGATGGTTTGACTATTGCCATTTACGAAGTAGAACTTGCAGACAATGTAGACATTGAGCGTAATCGGCGTGGCATTCGTGATATGCTCACCACGGACTGGCGCACCAATCATGCAGGTGCTTTTATGTTCTGCTATCGCAAGAATGAAAGCATACTACGTTTCTCCTATGTAAGCGAGACTTGGGGCTTCAACAAACAGGGAGAATATGAAAAAATATCTACTGATACAAAACGTTATACCTATTTGCTTGGAGAAGGACGTGGATGCCACACAGCTATAAAGCAGTTTGGCAGGTTGAAAGAAAGTAAGCAAGCTTTAACTGACATCACCGAGGCCTTTTCTGTTGAGACACTCACCAAACAATTCTACAAAGACTTGTTTGAGTGGTATCAGTGGGCTATAGACGACTCTACTCAGGTAACCTTCCCTAATAATATAACTACGGAAGATGATGATAGGGACGATGTAGAAAAGAAGGTTATACGTATGATAACCCGTATTATGTTTGTATGGTTTATCAAACAGAAGGAATTGGTACCAAACCGAATCTTTGATATTGAATATCTTTCAACAATACTGAAAGAGTTCGACCCATATAGCACGACTGTTGGAAACTACTACAATGCCATCCTTCAGAATCTTTTCTTTGCTACTTTGAATTGTGCCATTGAGGACGAGAAGGGCAATACACGTAAATTTGCCACTTCAACTAAACGAGATGTCAAGACATTATATAGATACGCTGAAATGTTCTCTATCAGCGAACAGGAAATTGTCAACCTTTTCTCAGAAGTTCCGTTCTTGAATGGAGGCCTCTTTGAGTGTTTAGATAAGACACGCTATATTGATGGTGTTGAACAATGCTATAATTTTGATGGGTTTAGTCGTAATGATGCTCGTTTTGCGGATGGTCGATACAAGCATCGTGCTGTAGTTCCGAACATTCTTTTCTTTGAACCAGAGAAAGGATTGCTCTCCATTCTGAGCCGATATAACTTTACTATTGAGGAGAACTCACCTGAGGAACAGCAGGTTGCACTTGACCCTGAACTCTTAGGTAAAGTCTTCGAAAACTTGTTGGGTGCCTATAACCCAGAAACAAAAGAGACGGCACGCAACCAAAGTGGCTCATTCTATACACCACGTGAGATTGTCAATTATATGGTTGATGAAAGTCTCATTGCCTATTTGGGAAACAATGATTTTGTTCGTTCACTTTTCTCTTATGATTTCAGCTTTGACAAAACAAAGAGTAATGAATATCTAAAGATTGCTGACAAACTAAAGGCTGTCAAGATACTTGACCCTGCTTGTGGCTCTGGTGCTTTTCCTATGGGACTGTTAAACAGAATGATTGACATCCTTGAACGAATATCACCTAATGAAGATATTTATGAACTCAAACTGTCTGTTATAGAGAACTGCCTATACGGCAGTGATATACAGAGTATTGCAGCACAGATAACAAAACTGCGCTTCTTCATTTCCTTAATATGTAATTGTGAGAAAGATGCCTCTAAACCAAACTTTGGCATCCCAACATTGCCTAACCTTGAAACTAATTTTGTTTCAGCAAACTCACTTATTGCAAAGAAGAAGGAAGATCGTCAGTTAAACCTCTTTAAAAGTGAGGAGATAGAGTCAATAAAGAAAGAATTACATCAGATACGTCATCTACATTTTTCTGCTAAGTCGACTTCTACAAAACACCGCTTAAGAGAGAAGGATTTAGCCTTACGCGAAAAACTAATAGAACTTTTATCTGATGAGAATAACTTTGCATCTGATGATGCCAAACAACTTGCAGAATGGAATCCATACGACCAAAATGCAGTTAGTCCGTTCTTTGATCCTGAATGGATGTTCGGAGTGGCTGATGGTTTTGATATTGTCATTGGCAATCCACCGTATATTTCAACAAAAGGAGTCACAGTTGAGGATAAGAAGAAATATGAAGAAGAATTTGGCTTTTCTGATGACACATACAACCTTTTTACCTTTAAGGGTATGTCTCTCTTAAAAGAGGGTGGTTCGCTATCTTACATTATTCCAAAGACATTCTGGACAACCCAAACAAACGGAATATGCGTGATATGATTCTGAGCTATCAAATTAATTATATATTTGATACTGCGAACCCCTTTGATGCAGTAATGGTTGATACTTGCATTATTCAGGTAGTCAAGCATTCTATGCCTAAAGAGCATTTGATAAAGTTTATGGATGGGACGAAGGACTTGAAAAATCCTTTGTTTTTTTCTCCAATAAAACAAAACATTTATTTGGACACTCAGAACTCCGTAATATTCAAGCCTACTGACATGAATTTACGTATTTACCAATTATATGGTCATAAAGTTAAAGAACTCTATGACAAGTGGTGGGACAAGATAGAGACATCGAAGAAAATAGCAAAGAACCAAAAAGAACTTGAAACTTATCGAGCCAGTTTGAAACCTGGTGATGTCGCTCTTTTGGGTTGTCTGACAGAAGGAGGTCAAGGACTTGCAACAGCTAACAATGGGAAATACATTGCTGTGCGTCGTTCTACAAAATGGGCTAAGAATATCATAAGTTCTCGTCCTAAGAAATTAGCTGAAGCTATCAAAAAGAAAAAAGTGTCTATTCCACAGATGACAAACTTTGCAAATGAAAAGGACTTTCTTGATTCTCTCTCTGAAAAAGAGATCGCTACATTGTTTGATTCTCTTAAGGAGCAGTATGGACGAGATCTTTTCGGTCAAGGATACATCTATAAAATTATTGAAGATAGCGAGTTGGCTAATGTTGATGAATTATCCAAAGAAGAAAAAGAAAATGGCATTGATACATCAAAGAATTATTATGTTCCTTATGATAAAGGAGATAAAGATGGAAATCGTTGGTATCTTGAGACTCCTTTTTGCTATTGCCTGGTCTAAAGAGAACGTCCATTTCTTGAAGACTAGATTCTGGCAAGAAGCTGGAAGGTATGCCAGTAGTTCGCAATCCCCAATTTTACTTTTAGGGAGGGATTTTGTTGGAACAATGTACTCAATCCTAAAGCAAGGTTACTGAAGGCAAAATTAAAGCTTGCATCAGTTAATGACGTCGGGGCGATGTCTTTAATGCCAATCTTGCCAGAACTATCGAGTAAGTTCATTATAGGGCTGCTAAATTCAAATCTAATATTTGATTATTATCGTGAGTTTGTGAATTGTACCGTTAATATCCAAATCAACGACATTAGGCAGATACCGATTGTTGTGCCCCAGAAGGTAGAACTCAAAACGTTTGAAACACTTGTAGATAAGGCTATTGGTATCAAAAAGTCTGCTTCAGAAATAGACTCTGAAACAGACTGTATTGATACTAATCTACTACCCGTCGAGAATGAGATTGATAATGCTGTGCTGTCACTATATCGAATATAATTTGAGTACAGCTTTGTCAAGCTCTGCTTGCTTGTCATTAAGTTTTTCTTTTACCATATCGGTAGAAATAGCAGAAGAAAAAGAGGCTTTCTTAGCTACAATGGAGGCTTCGCTGATTTCCTTGAATATCTCAAATTCATGAGGCAAAGGTATGATTATTGGTAGTTGACGAGCATCATTAATCTGGAAATGAGAGGTGTTATTGATGAAGTTATCTACATACAGGCTTATAAACTCTGAGTTTATCAAGCTAACATAATACCAGTCAGGTAGTTCTGTCATCGTAAAAAGGCTCATGCTTAATACGTCGAATACTCCATTTGTTTTGATTCTTGCCTTCAAATAGGTAGAGTTAACATCTATCCAACAAAATCCCTCCCTAAAGTAAAATTGGGGATTGCGAACTACTGGCATACCTTCCCCCTTCTTGCCAGAATTAGTCTTCAAGAAATGGACGTTATTAATAGATTCCTCTTTTCCATCTTCCATTTGTAGATTTTGTTGGTAATCGTACCCCTGTATAGGCAAGGTATCTATATAGTGTACCTCTTGCAATCTTGAGCTTCTTGGCTATTATAGGAATGCTAACACCAAGGGCTAATTGCTTTAATATAAATTCATGGTTAGATGAACATTTTAAATTAAGTAGGTTATTTCTTCGTCCGCTTTCACGCCCTATTAATTTACCCTCGGCTTTTAATCTTGCCAATGCCTCCTTTGTGCGCTGGCTAATAAGATTACGTTCAATCTCTGCCGATAAGCCGAAAGCAAAGGCAAGCACCTTGCTCTGGATATCATCACCTAAACGATAGTTGTCCTTAATTGTCCACACACGACACTCCTTACTCATACAAATGTTCAGAATTTCCATAATCATAAAAAGGTTACGACCCAGTCGTGAGAGTTCACTGCAAATAATAATATCGTCCTTACCTACCTTTTTTTAAGTAGGCTACCCAGCTGACGCTTGGTGTAATTCTTTGTTCCACTGATAGTTTCTTCTATCCAGTCATTTACCTGTAATTTCTGTTCATTACAAAACTTAGTAATCTCAAAGCGTTGGTTTTCTACAGTCTGCTTATCACTACTGACCCTAATATATCCGTAAATCATATTAAAAGAGTTAAATAATACTTTGCTTCTAAGAACAACGCAGTAATGTAATTAAATTACACTAAACTTTTCGATGAATGTCTTTATAAAGCGCAAAAGGACCGTCATTGTGCCTTTGAAGTTATCTGTCCTCATATTACCCTGTCTTTCCTATATCTAATTCATTTTATCCTTATTCTTTATCTTTCTACCAAGCAACTTGTCTACTTGTCAACTCGTTCACTTGTCTACTAACTGTTTATAAATGTTAAATATTAAAGTTAGCATAAGTATTATTAGCATTTGAGTTGTTTGGAGTATAGGTGTCATTAGACCAATCTTAAAGAAGGAATACGAAGAAAGGTGTAAATGACTGTTTGTTAACGAGTTGTGGGAAGGGGAATATGAAGCCTTCGACCACAGCAAGACAGTTATAGCCTAAAAACCTAAGTAAAGCGAACAAGAAGTCCCAAATAACCTATGCCTTACTATATAATAAGGTGTAACAAGATGGAATATTGACAATACCTAAAATCAATTGAAACAAAATTAGGAAAATAAATAAATAAAAGTTTAAAACCTAAACCTGATGAGAATCTTTAAAGAATCAAAGCAGAAGCATCTGTACTTCTCGGCTGCCTTTGCTCTATCATTAGCATTGGCACCAACAGGTGTCTACGCAGGTACAAACACCAGCACTGCAGTACAGGCAGTACAGCAGAATGGTAATCACAAAGTGACCGGTCGTGTCGTTGACTCAACCGGCGAACCGCTTATTGGTGCTACAGTCCTCGTTGAGGGTACCACTAATGGCACAGTAACGGATATTGATGGTAACTATACCCTCAATACCCCTGCAAACGCGAAGCTCGTCTTCTCTTACATCGGTTATGCTGCACAGACCATCCCTGTTGGTGGTAAGGGTACGATCGACGTAACATTGAAGGAAGAGGCAAACACCATGAACGAGGTTGTTGTTACCGCCATGGGTATTATGCGTAAGGAAAGTCTCTCACCTATGCTACCCAGCAGGTGAAGGCAGAGGACCTCATGAAGGTGCAGGATCCTAACGCTGCTAACTCACTCGAAGGTAAGGTAGCTGGTATCACTATTACGCCAAGTGCTGGTGGTGCTGGTGGTGCTTCAAAGATTGTTCTTCGTGGTAACCGTTCTATCCTCGGTAACAGTTCTCCACTCATCGTTGTTGACGGTGTACCAATGAGTAATGGTATTCGTGGTCAGCAGGGTATGGGCGCAGAGGGTTTCGGTTCAACAGGAACTTCTGAGGGTTCTGACCCATTGTCATTGATCAACCCAGACGATATCGAGTCAATCAATGTCCTCAAGGGTGCTAATGCTGCTGCGCTTTACGGTTCACGTGCTGCTAATGGTGTTGTGATGATTACCACAAAGCGTGGTCGTGAAGGTAAGGTTGATATCAACGTAACCTCAAACATCACTTTCGATTCTCCATTGTTGACACCAAAGATTCAGAAGACTTATGGTGCAGCTTATGACCAGACAACAGGTGCATTGTCATTGAACAACTGGGGTGGTAAGCTCGCAGACCGTGCAGACAACGACCTCGTAGTACGCACTCCATTGGATGAGCGTTGGGTAGGTTATCCAGAGGAGCAGATTGGTACAGACGCAAGTGGCAATCCAATCATGGCACGTCGTCATAATGTTTATCTCCGCAACCGTGCAGGTAACGATGTAGACAACTTCTTCCGTACGGGTGTCACAACAAATAACTCAATCTCACTTTCTGGTGGTACAGAGATAGCACGTACCTACGTGTCAGTGGCAAACAGCCATGCAACAGGTATGATGCGTAACAACTCATACAACCGTAACTCTATCAGCTTCCGTCAGACTTATAATTTCTTCAAGCGTTTGCACATTGATGCATCGATGAACTATACAGAGTCAAAGACAAAGAATCGTCCTGGTGGTGGTACGGTGGGTAACCCTCTCTACCATCTCTATACCGCACCTCAGAACATTGATATGGATTACTATCGTGACCATTACATGAATGCTGAGGGTAAGTGGTTGTCAAATCCAGGTTCATATTACAAGCTCAATGGTTCAAACTTCGCTTGGGCAGCTGGTCAGCGCACAACTCTGACGGGTCCACAGCAGGAGTGGGCATACCTCTCTCATCCTAACAACAACCCATATTGGTTGATCAATTCGGGGAACAGTCAGCAGAAGGAGAGCCGCCTCTTTGGTACCTTGCAAGCAAATGTTGACATCTATGATGGTTTGACTTTCCAAGCACGTGTCAACTACAGCCAGATTCGTTTCAAGAACCATGCAACTCGCTATGCAACTACCTTCCTCCCTGCATCAATGGAAGACTACGGTCGTCTTTGGGATTCAGACGAGAAGACAACAGAGTTCTATACCGACTACCTCTTGTCATATAACAAGACCTTCGGTGACTACTCAGTATCAGCAACAGCAGGTTATGTCGGTCATACTATCAAGGGTGAGACGAAGGGTACAGACGCCGTAGCAACTTACTACGATCGTCTTATGCGTAAGCTCCCAACAATGGTTAACTACTTCGAGACCAGCGCAGGTGGCTATGGCGTAACAAGCACTTCAAAGAGTTCAAACTGGGACCGCTCATACCTCTTCACAGCACAGTTAGGTTGGAAAGAGACCGTTTACTTCGATGCTTCTTATCGTCGCGACTGGTATCGTCCATTCCGTTACTTCAAGCAGTTGGGTAAGATTGATACCGATAACTACGGTTACTTCGGTGTTGGTGCCAATGCTATCGTAAGTCAGTTGGTGAAGTTGCCAGACTGGTTTAACTTCTTGAAATATCGTGTTTCTTACTCTTCAGTAGGTAACTCTATCCCTAATAAGGCATACGGTGCGATGAGCCGTAACCTCCAGACAGGTGCATTGTCAGGTAACAAGTTGCTCGACTTCTCACCAGTACCAGAGGAGACAGGTTCATTCGAGACAGGTATCGAGTCATTGTTCTTGAACAACCGTTTGAGCTTTGACTTCACCTTCTATAACACCATCGTTCGTCACCTCTACATGGAGCTTGGCTCATTGGGTGGTAACACCGAGTTGCTGAACTCTGCAAAGGTGCGTAACACTGGTTTCGAGACAACTGTTGGCTACGACTTCAAGTTCGGTAAGGACCTCCGTTGGCGTACATCTTATAACCTCTCATACAACGACAATGAGATTCTTGAAACAGGTTATGATAAGGACGGAACATCACGTAAGTATCAGCAGACTGTAGGTGAGGCAAAGGTAATCTACCAGAAGGGTGGTGCTATTGGTGACATCTATGCAGGCGACTTCATGCGCGATGCAAATGGTCATATCGTATTGACAGCTAAGGGTGAGCCAACATTCGACAAGACAGGTTCAAACGATCGCTTCCTCGGTAACATGAACTCTAAGTGGCAGATGGGTTGGACCAATACCTTTAACTATAAGGAGTTCCAGCTTTCATTCCTCATCAACGGTCGTATCGGTGGTAAGGTACTCTCATTGACAGAGTCATATCTTAACTATATCGGTGCTTCAGAGCGTACAGAGGCAGCTCGTCTCAGCGCAGAGCGTAACAACATCGTTGCAACCAACTATGGTAACGTACCAGGTATGGAACTCAATGATGGTAGCGGTCGCATCGTTCCTATCCAGTCATATTATCAGGCATTGGGCGCATCAAGCAACCCATCAACCTATCTCTACAACGGAACAAACTTCCGTCTTCGTGAGCTTTCATTGGGTTACACCTTCCGTGACCTCTTCGGTCAGAACCGTAACTTGACCCTCTCATTCATCGCTCGTAACCTGTTCTTCATCTATAAGGATGCACCAACAGACCCAGACGTATCTCTGTCTACACAGAATGGTCTCGGCGCATTTGAGAGCTTCAATATGCCATCTTCACGTTCATTCGGTTTCTCATTGAAGGCTAACTTCTAAGAGAAAAGGAGTGAGAAAGGAGTGAAGAGAGTGAAAGGGAGTGAGAAACAAATGTAATGTTTGACGTCTTGCTCCCCACGTAACACAACCGTTACAACACATCTTTAGCTCCGAATAAGCTTAAACAATACAATAATATTCAAAAGATAAACAACAATGAAAAGTAAACATATAATCGTACTCATGGCGATGGCATTGCCAACACTGGGTCTACAGTCATGTCTTGACTATGACAACCCTGGTGATGAGTTCAACTCAACAACCAAGAATGTTGAGAAGGTGACAAGCCGTGGTGACGTGGATAAGATTCCTTTCCGTCAGGCTACAGACGCTGCAGCAGCAGATGAGGCACTCAATGCAATGCAAGACTTGCTCGATGCTGGTGTTGGTGGACAGTTCTCTATGCGTGGTGGTAAGAATGGTGAGAACCCTGGTCCACATGCTTATCAGTATCAGTATTCTCTCGGTGTTGACAACTATGCTGAGTACACGGTTGTTCCTCATACTTTCTTCCAGTATTCAAAGATTCGTTTGGCATCGTCTTATGCTATCGACCAGAAGTGCTATGGTGGTGCATGGGGTTCATTCACAGAGATGAAAACCTCACTTGTACCTATCTTGAATAATGAGAAGGTAAATGCTGTTCCAGAGTTGAAGGCAGCTTATTTGACCCTCTTCAATCAGCAGGCTGTTGAGGTAGCTGACGTTTATGGTCCAATGCCTTATCGTGAGTTGAAGACTAACTTGCAGGTAGGTCCTTATACCTATAACAAGGTTGAGGATGTCTACAACGATGCTGTTGCCAACCTCGACACAGCCATTGCTTGTTTCCACTACTTCGATCAGAAGCCAGCTGCCTACAAGCAGAAGATTAAGAGTGCGTTTGTTGATCGTTTCGTTGTCATGACCGATGGTGGTGCTGCTGACGGAACGTTGAAGGCATGGGCACGTTATGCCAACTCATTGAAGTTGCGTATCGCTATGCACATGGTAAAGAGCGATCCTGTTCGTGCACAGAAATTGGCTGAAGAGGCTGTTGCTGATGGCGTTATTGAGAACGAGGCACAGAGCGTTTCAATCCGTCCAGGTGTGATGGGCTTTAGTCATCCATTGCCTGGCGTTGAGAACTGGGGCGATGCTCGTATGAGTGCAACAATGGAAATCACATTGAAGACCTTCAATCACCCTTGGTTGAAATATCTCTTCAAGAAGAACGAGAACGCAATCAAGAACAATAAGACAGGCGAGACAACACCTGCTGACAGCCGTATCTGTGGTATCCGTACCGGTACACATCCAGGTGAAGGTCAGGGATATGATGAGAACCAGTACATCGCATTCAGTAAGCTGAACGAGCAGTACTTCAACTCTGCACCACTTTATTTGATGAAGTATGCTGAGGTTTGCTTCCTCCGTGCAGAGGGTGCACTCCGTGGCTGGAACATGGGCGGTTCGGCTCAGCACTTCTATGAGGAGGGTATTCGTCATGGTAACTGTGAGGATCCTGAGATGAAGTCTATGGACGGTAAGGGTCCTAACAATGAGGAGCATGTCAACTGGTATGACGCTTGGATTGACACCTATATGGCACAGGAGAACCCAGTAGCTTATGTTTATAAGGATCCAACAGGTGATACACCTGACGCTGCTTCACCAATCCATGTTGGTGTAAAGTGGAACGACAGTGACTCACAAGAGACAAAGCTCGAGAAGATTATCACTCAGAAGTACCTCGCTACTTATCCTAATGGCTTCGAGGCATGGGTTGACCTCCGTCGTACAGGCTTCCCACGTATGTTGCCAGTATTGAACATCGATGAGGCTGATGGTAGTTTAGTTCCTGGTGATATCATGCGTCGTCTGCCATTCCCTGGCACAAGCGACATCGCAACAAAGCAGGATGTTGACAACACTGGTATCCCAGCATTGGGTGGTCCAGACAAGATGGCAACTCGTCTCTTCTGGGACAAGACCACTTCAAACTTCTAAATGAAACTCTGAATTGAAACAATAGCCCAGTAGGGTGGCATAAAACGTCACTCTACTGGGATTTAAACCCAATTCGGACATAAGTAAATCTATCAAGTACTAATTACAAAACCTAAATCATATGAATAAAAAATCTACTCTTAGTGCATGGATCATCGCAGCTATGATGGCTATGGCTCCTGCTGGCGTGACTGCACAAACATATTCTTCAACAGCTTCAACACAGGTGTTCGACCTGTCAAAGTTGGGCGATCAGACCCTTCTTGAACATTTTGCAGAACTCCTTGATAACGGCAAGAAATATCCTACTGATGCCGACCTTACCGCATGGGGCATCAAAGACGAGGTAGAGTTTATCCGCTCACACGTCAGAAAGCGTGCTATTGAGTCACGTGCTGACCGTCTTCTCCAAGACACTTACGAGAATCGTAACCTCTTTATGAATATCCCTGGTGGTGCTGGAAAGAACCTCGGTGGCTATCCTTCAAAGACATTCGCTAACGATAACTTCTCAATGTGGAACTATACCAACCTGTTTGGTGCCTGGAACTACGGACTTTTCCAAGCACCAGGTTCATGGGCTGATGCTGCTCACCGCAATGGTACAAGCATCTTCGCTGGTATTAAGTTCTTCGATCATACAACGGGTGGAGCTGCTAACAGTTGGGCAAGCTTTATCATGACTCGTAATACAGATGGTAGTTTCCGTTATACGCATCCTATCATCAACTGCATGCGTTTCCTTGGTTTCGATGGTATCAACTATAACTGGGAGAGCACTAACAAGTATAGAGAGACCAATAATATTGCTTTCCACAAGGAACTCTATAGGATAGCAAAGGAAGAAGGTTTCAATGATTTCAAGATCATGTACTATACTACCAACCAAAGTCTGACACCTTATAATTCGAGTTACATGTGGGGACAGAACCCCGATGAACGTATCTCCGAAGTGATGTTGAATTATGCCAGCAGCGACTTCAGTTGGAATATAGGTGAGTCTGTAAAAGAGGCAGAACGTACTATGGGCTCAGCTGATGGTCTATACGCTGGTGTATGGATTGTAAGCATGAACAGACGTTGGAACAGTCTTAACAATACTGATGCGAACCGTTGTGGTATCTGCTTATGGGGTGAGCATGCAGAGAGTCGTTTCTGGAGTTATAATACTGGTGGCGACGCTATGTCTCGTATGTCTAACTATCAGGAGTATCTTGAGCGTGCTTTCTCTGGTGGTAACCGTAACCCATTGTCACGTCCAGAGATTAAGAACTATGGTAATGAGGTTGAGGCACAGGGAGGTAATCCTCCATTGGCAAGCTTCGCTGGTCTTGCTTCTTGGATTCCAGAGCGCACAGCTATCTCTGGCAACCTTCCTTTCGCTACCCACTTCAACACAGGTAATGGTGAACGTTATAACTATAAGGGTAAGAAGACTGCAGGCTCATGGTATAACATGAGTAGCCAAGATGTCGTGCCTACTTATCGTTGGATGGTTGTTAAGCCAGAGACTGAAGTAGCCAGCACAGACGTACAGCCTTCATTCACCAATGAGGATGCTTACACTGGTGGTGCAGCACTTCGCTTGAAGGGTGTTAACAATGCAACAGCTACAGACGTTGTTCTCTTCAAGACTAACCTCACTCCTTCTAAGGGTAAGGTAGTTGCTAAGGTAGCTATCAAGACGGGCAAAGAGGGCAATAACGACTCAAAACTTTCTCTCATCGTACGTGTGAATGGTGCTTGGAAGGCTTATGCTTTGGGTAACACCGAGAACGCAAACTGGACAGAGAAGAAGGTTGAGTTGAATGATATTACTGCTGGTCAGAAGATTGAGCGTATCGGTCTGCGTGTGAAGGATTCAGATGCTGACTATAATGTACTTGTTGGTAAGCTCGAACTCAACGATGACGTGACAGCAACACCAGCTAACGTGAAGGATTTGACCGTTCAGGTGAAGGAGGAAACAAAGAATTCTCTTTCTGTTAAGGCGGTATGGGGAATTGATAAGGACCCAGGACAGAATCCAACCGTTTATAACGATGAGGCAAATATCGACCACTTCGAGATTCTCTATAAGAACGGTGAGAATGGTAAGGTGTCTGAGGTAGGACGTACATCACAGTGGGCTACACTCGTTCCTAACATCCAGTTCACAAGTGTTGACGACAAACCTTTCATCGGTGTTCGCTCAGTAAGTACTGACCTTAAGACCTACTCAAAGACACAGTGGATTGCTGTGCCACGTGCTCAGCAGTCTGAACTCCCAGAGGCACAGGAAGAGGGCTACGGAACAGTTGAACTCGACAATGCTGCTGCTGGTGCAGAAACAGCTCGTAAGATTCGTTATGTTCAGAAGTTCCAGACAGAGGGTGGTACAAAGAATATCGATTACACTGCTGAGGGTCCTGCAGGTAACGAGACCAACTATGTGGATGCTACGAGTCAAGAACTCGAAGTAGCACAGGGTGCGACAGTGAAAGTGAAGATTAAGGGCTATGAGGCAACTCAGATCAAGGACCAGAGCAATGACGACCTCCGCTATTGTATGGGTAAGGCTTGGATGGACTTTCAATGGCGACAAGCAGTTCAACCCAGAGAATCTCTCTGAGAATCCTAACGAGGGTGAGTGTGTTGTATTCTTTGGTCAGGTGCGCAAGGGCGTTCCTGCACAGGTACAACAGTTGAATGAGTACACCTTCAAGGTTCCTGAAGATGCTAAGCCGGGTCAGAGCCGTCTCCGCCTTGTCTTCTGTGACGCATGGTTCCAGGGCGGTTTGACACCAACTGGTAAGTTCAATAAGGGCTTCGCTATCGACTTCAAGGTGACTATCACTGGTTCTAATGCTGCTCGTGGTGCTAAGGCTGACACCCATGATAAGGGTGTTGCTGACGAGCCAGAGTTGCTCGAGGGTGGTTCTACTAATATCATATCTGCTAACGTAGGTGGTGCTTCACAGCTTACTGTTGTTAGTGGTAAGGTAGTATTCGAGAATGTTGAACGTGCATGGGTATTCTCTACTGACGGTCAGACTGTAAAGAGTTTGGTTAATCCAAAGTCTTTCAATACAAATGAGTTGCCAGCAGGTGTTTACCTCGTTAAGATGCAGAACAACAATGTTATCCGTACACAAAAGATTACGATTAAGTAATAGGTGATATAAAATGAGGTTATCTGACTTGATTCTATCGAGTCGGGTAGCCTTGTTTTGTTTGGTAGGTAAGCTTTCTGATAATAAAAATGTCCGACAAAACGTGGCTTTTGTTAGGGTAGTGCAACCCTCGTCTTATGAACAGTGGAATGTTCCTTCAGCATCTTTTTTAATGGTGCGGAGCATCCGCACAAGTGGTGTTAAGCCTTCGCACACGATGTGCTAAGCATGAATACGACGATTGGAAATGAGAGACGTGAGGCACAGTTGACATCTATAAAGCTATCGAAATGACAGGTAAAGTCTACTAAGCGGTATCAACGAAGGATGCAATTCTCGGACAACGTCTGTTCTCCTAACGCGTGGAAGCAGATCTAAACGGTAATAAGATTTATAATTATTCAATAACATTAAAACCCAAATCAATTATGAGAAGAATTAATTTACTTCTTTTTGGTTGCTGCCTAATTCCATCAACCTTGATGGCACAGGAACTTAAGAGCAACTACATTCAGTGGGGCTTTGAGTCTCAGCAGTTCCCAGGCAAACTGCAGAGCTGGTCAAAGTCGAACCCTAAAATCAATGACGATGATAACTTCTTCATCTCTCGTGTAAAACCAAAGCAGCGTTTCCGTTACGAAGGAACACAGGTTCGTACAGACCTTACAGAGACAAACGACAAGAAACTCCTTGCTTGGCTGCCATGGAACGTGCCAAGTAAGAACGCTCTTCCTGATGGTGTCTTCGACTCTGAGGTGTTCTCAATGTGGCCTTACGTTACACACTGGGGCGACTGGAACTGTGGTTTAGGTCGTATTCCTGCAGCTTTGTTGGACGCAGCACATAAGAATGGTGTGCCTGTATCTTCTGTTGCTGGTATTCCTTGGGGTGGTCTCAAGGGCGACTGGAGAACAACTTTGAATAACCTCTCTACAGCAAATGTTCAGAATGCAGCTGACTTCATGAACTACTTCGGTTACGATGGTCTCGGCTATAACTCTGAGTTCTCTGACTATTTCGGTAGTGGTCGTTTGGTTCGTGCTCTTAAAGATTTCCATGTTAACCTCAATAAGGCAATCAAGCCTCACAACCCAATTTACGAGAATCTTTGGTATGATGGTACCAATGAGAAAGGTAATATTGCTTTCGATCAGGGGCTTAACGATAATAACAAGAATCTCTTTGGTGCAAAGGCAGCGAGGCTGCTAACCTCTTCTTCAACTACAACTGGAACTCAGATTGGTTGTTGCAGGAGTCTGTAGATAAGGCTGCGGAAATTGAACGTAGCCCATTGGATCTCTACGCTGGTATTAATATGCAGGGTGGTGAGCCAAGAAGCGGTTCACGTTGGACTTTGTTGAAGAAGTATCCTATCTCTATCGGTCTTTGGGGTGCTCACTCACAGAACATGTTCTTTGAGAGCCGTGGTGAGAAGGGTAGTGACCCAGAGACACAGCAGCGCACTTATATGTTGCGTACTGAGCGTTGGTTCTCAAGTGGTTCACGTAACCCGGTTAACTCTCTCCAAATCAATAACAGCTTGAACTACAATGCTGATAATACAGACTTCGCTGGTATGTCAGCGATGATGACCGCACGTAGTTCTATGTCTTGGGACTTGACACAGGAGCCATTGATTACTTACTTCAACCTCGGTAACGGTAAGTTCTTCAACTACGGTGGTGTACGTAAGAACGATCGTCCTTGGGCTAACGTAGGTGTACAGGATTACTTGCCAACATGGCGTTGGTGGTTTGCAAGCAAGTTGCTCGGTCGTACCGCTGCTGATGTTCCTGCAACTGGTCTTGATGCAGAGTTCGTATGGGACGATGCTTACATGGGTGGTTCTACTGTTCGTGTACATGGTTCTACTCCTAAGGAGTATCTCCACCTCTTCAAGACAAAGTATGCTTTGAAGACAGGCGACGTTATCACCTTCCGTTATAAGGTTAAGGGTGGTAAGGCTGATGCTTCTTTGGTATTCGCTACAGAAGATAATGTAAACGCAGAGAAGGCTTATCCAGTATTGACAACTGCTGATGAGGCTGATGAGGATAAGTGGGTTGAGAAGACTATCACTGTTGGTGGCGACTTGAACGGTAAGACACTTGCACTCGTTGCGCTTAAGATGGAGAATGCTGCCGACTTGAATCTCTATCTCGGTGAGTTCTCAATCGTTCGTGGTAGCTTCGATGCTCCAGCACAGCCAATCGATGTAAAGACAACCTTGTTGCACGCTGCAAAGAATGGTGTTGACGCTAAGATTATCTTCAACATGCCTAACACTAAGGGTCAGGGCGAGCCTTGCTACAACACAGACGTGAAGACTTCTCTCTTCAAGCTCTGGGCTAAGCAGGAGGGTAAGGACCCAATCCTCATGGGTGTAACCACCTCATGGGCAGGTATGTTCTATTCTGTTCCTGTAGACCTTAAGGGTCAGGGCAAGGTGAAGTTTGGTGTATCTGCAGTATCTCTCGATATGAAGAAGGAGAGTGCTATCGCTTGGGGCGAGGATCACGAAATCTTCAATAGCTACGAATATAGCGACGAAATCAAGGCAGACAAGTCTGTTATCAAGCCAAACGAGGCTTTCACTATCGCTTATGTTGACCCACGTCACGAGGCTGGTAACTGGAAGATTGAGCACAATGGCGCAACTGTAGCAAGCAGCAACAATGCTAATGAAATCAAGGTTGAGAATGGTTTGAGCCAGACAGGCTTCTACGATCTCGTTCTTACAGGTGCAGTTAATGAGAATGGTGCACGTGTTAATAAGGAAGTAAGATATGCTAACTATATTCAGATTACTTCTGATGCAGTAGGTGCTGTTCCTCATATCAACAAGCTCACAGCTAACAACAGCGAGACTTCTATCGAGGTTCTTGCTAACAGCGAGGTAACAATGAAGTACGAGGGTAAGAAGGCTGACGGTTCTGGTTCAAGAGGTATCAAGACGCTCGAGAAGCCAGTAGGCGTTAAGGTTTCTGAACTCGGCTTAACAAGTAACAATCAGGCATGGACACTCGCATTCTGGGTTAAGTTCAATGGCTTTACTGGTAACACTCAGATTATCGACATGCGTGACCCAGGTACAGGTTGGCCACAGAACAACTGGGGTACAATGTGGTCTACATACGATCTAACACTGGTATCTATGAGTTGACACTCCGTGCTAAGAACGGCGGTGGCTCTCCAGAATACAAGCAGCGTTGGAAGGTTGACTTCATCCCAGGTGCTTGGACACACTTCACTTTGGCTATGGATGGTAATGGTTCTGATACCAAGCCTATGCTCTATATCAATGGTAAGGAAGCTAAGGCACACAACTGGAGCTATGGCACTGATGGTGAAGGTCTGAACTCTCAGAGATTCGCAAACAATGGTTGGTGGGCTGATAATGTTCTCGGTATCAGTCTTGGTCGTCACAGTACAGCAGCGATGAACGCTACTGTTGACGATGTTAAGTTCTTCAACAAGGCACTCACTGCAGCAGAGGCTGCTCACACAATGATGTCTACCGATGCTAATGAGGCTGGTTTGAAGGCTTACTGGGACTTCGAGTCTGACGCTGCTTCTGACAACTACTTCGCAGCAAGGTGGGTACTGCTAAGTTGGCTCACGGTGAGTTGAAGGTAGGTACTGGTGAGGGTGTAGCAAGTCTCGTACCAGACGTTCCAACTTACGATGCTGGTAGCCCATTCGTATCTGGTAACTATCAGGTGAAGACTACAGCAGAGTGGACAGCTAAGAAGGCTACTATCGTTTCACAGAATGGTACTGATCAGGCTGGTACTGCTAAGTTGAAGTATGCTAAGGCAGGTGACTATGAGGTTACATTGACATTGAAGAACGCACATGGTTCTGACACTCGTACCTTCAAGGTAATCAAGGTGAAGGCTGATCCAACAGGTATCAACGGCACTGAGGCCGCTGACATGAAGGTTTACGCTATCGATCGTGATGTATTGTTCGACGTTGAGACACCAGGTAACTACCTCGTTCAGGTATTCTCTACCAATGGTCAGATGGTAGCAAGTAAGGCTGTTTCTGTCAATAGTGCAGAGTCTGTACGTCTCCATCTTGGTGCTCAGGGCGTTTACGTTGTGAATGTCAAGAAGGACGGTAAGACCCTCCGTACAGTTAAGTTTATCTGTAAGTAAATAATTCTTTAAGTGCTGGAAGGAGCTAATCTCCTTCTGGCACTTTTTGTTTTATCCTTTATCTATTAAGAACATCTAATCTTTAAACCCGAAAGCATAGCTAAATAGCATAATTGCTAAACAGAGACAAACCTTATATAGTTATATGCTTATAGCTGTATAAACCTAAAATTATTTATAAACTAAACATTTATTATTCATGAAAAGGATTACTTTATTTGCATCCTTGGCATTGGCAAGCTGCCTCACTGTGAGTGCACAGCGTACGCCGACACACCCATTGGACATCCAGGATGCTAAGTTTGAGAACCTGCCTAACTACCTTGAAGCGTGGTTGAAAGGTGAGATGAAGCAGCCACAGGGCGTCAGCGATATTGACGACCAGTTCTTTATCTCACGTGTTCGCCCACTCGACCGTATCAAGGATGGCGACTATCAGGTACGTCCAGAGGTGAAGCGCGACCGTAAGATGTGTCTGTGGACACCGCTTGACGACCCTACCTCTAAGTGGAAAGCCCTTCCTCGTTATTGCTTCGAGGGCGATAACTTCAGTCTGTGGTCATATATTGACATCCACGGAAACTGGACTTCACCATGGATTCGTTCTACTGCGGGTCTGACTGACGTTGCTCACAAGAACGGTGTTAGCGTAGGCTGTGTGATGTCTATCGGCTATGGTGCATATATTTATCTTAATCAATGGAGACCAGATACCTATAGTAAGACCCTTTATAAACTAACAAAGAAGGAGGGTGGAAAGTTCGTTTATGCTGCTCCATTGGTTCGCATGATGAAGTATTATGGTGTGAATGGTATCGGCTTTAACTCTGAGTTCCGTACTTCTTCTGATGTAATGGCAACGCTGACAGACTTCTTCGTAGCTTGCCATAAGGAAGCAGAGAAAATCAACTGGAAGTTTGAAGTACATTGGTATGATGGTACTGGTGATGACGGTAGTATTCATTTTGATGGTGGTTTGGGTAGTCATAACCAAAATATCTTTGGTGATAAGGACCACATTGCGACCGATATGCTCTTTGCTAACTACAACTGGGGACCAAGTCATCTGAGAGGTTCTGTAAGTACAGCACAGCGTTTAGGCCGTAGCAGCTTCGACTATTATGCAGGCTTTGATATTCAAGGTCGTGGCTTGAGACAGCCAAGTTGGAGCGCACTGTTGAATAACGATATCTCTATCGGCTTCTGGGGTGCTCACTCACAGAGTCTTATCCACCAGAGTGCAACAGACAATGGAACATCTGATATTGCCATTCAGAAGACTTATCTGAAGAAGCAGGAGCTTATGTTTAGTGGTGGTTATAACAACCCAGCCTTGTTGCCAGCTATCAATACTGATTGTAATTTGGCTAATGCAAGTTTGAAGAACTTCCACGGTCTTGCTACCTTCCTTTCTGCAAAGTCTACTATTCAGCAGGTTCCATTCGTCTCACGCTTTAACCTTGGTAATGGTTTGAGCTTCCGCAAGGATGGCAAGATTACATTCGACCACAAGTGGTATAACCTCAACACACAGGATTATATGCCTACATGGCGTTGGTGGATTACTGACCGTGCAGACCAAGTAAATGCTGGTAATATCAACAGTCTTGCAAGGCAGAACTTACCTTCGATGATGCTTACTGGGGTGGTTCATGTTTGTCTATCTCTGGTCAGACAGCATTCTCACGTGTGAAACTCTTTAAGACAATGCTTGAGGTAAAGCCAGACTATGAGTTCTCTGTTACCTATAAGACTATCGCAGGCAAGGACACACATGCTAAGTTCTTTGTAGCCCTGAAGGACCACGTCACCGAGTACAAGGAGGTGGCATTGCCAGCTGTTGAGGCTGAAGGCAAGTGGAATACCTTTACAGTAAAGGCTTCTGAACTCGGTTTGGCTGCTGGTGATAAGGTAGCTATGATGGGTCTTGTTGTTGAGAACACTCCTGCTAACTATGAGTTGCGTGTTGGTGAGATGGCACTCCGCGACAATGCAAAGGACTTCGCTACTGCCACTCCAGCAATCAAGAAGGTTGAGATTCTCCGTGGTCGTTACAACGCTTGTGACTTCAAGATGCAGTATGCTTCTAAGGAAGAATCAGGATGGGAGAAGACTTATAACGATGAAGTTGGTACATGGTATTATGAAATCTACTTCCAACAGAAAGACCAGCCAGTGCAGTTGCTTACCGCTACAACTTCTTGGGCTGCCTATGTTGTTGATGCTCCAATGGTATCAGGTGCCGACAAGCGCGACTGCCGTTTCGGTGTACGTGCCGTTTCTCCTGATGGTAAGAAGGGTTCTGAGATTGTTTGGTCAGACTATCAGACTGTGGCTTACGACCAGCCATTGAGCGATGTCGTTGCTGACCGTCCTGTGATTAAGCCAAACGAGGAATTCACACTCAAATATCTTGATGAAATGGTTCCTGCTGCACAAGCATGGAAACTTCAAGACGCTGTTACAGGACAGGTTGTTGCACAGGGCGAAAGCGGTACAAGTGCTAAGTTTACTGTTGCAAAAGAAGGTACATACGACCTTGTTGTTGTCGATAATAACGGCAAGGAAAGTGTCGTACGTGGTAAGGTGAAGATTACTCCAGAAGCAACGGGTGCTGTTCCACAGATTAACAGCATCACCTCTGACAAGACTACCGAAGTAACAGGCAAGAACGTAACCTATACTTACGATGCTCGTCTCGGAGAGGGTAAGGCGTCACGTGGTCTTGAGATTACCGACCCTAAGATGTTCCGCATCCCTGGTGATGTGCAGCAGGGTAAGTCTTATTCATACGCACTCTGGTTCAAGGCTGACAAGTTCAACCATGACAAGCAGGGTACAAACCTTATCAATAAGAACTCTATCTACGACAGCTGGCCTCATAACAACTGGGGTGACCTTTGGGTAACTATTCGTCCAGAGTGGCAGGGCTCACGTGCTTTACATGCTGCTAATGAGATTTCATTCAATACAATGGGTTGGACAGCTCACGACAATCCTTACGAGGACGTGATGACAACTGGCTACAGCGTAACTCCTGGTGTATGGAACCATATCGTGGTAACACACACCGATGGTAATATCCAGAAGATTTACTTCAATGGTCGTCAGGTAGCAAGCCACAGTTTCGCTGCTTCTTCACGTCGTGAGGATTATGGCGACCGTCGTATCAATGCGAGCAAGGTAGCCGACATCTTCATCGGTGGTGGTGGTGTTTACAAGAGTGGATTCAATGGTGTCATTGATGAGGTTCAGGTATGGAGCAAGCCACTCTCTGACGATGAGGTATTGCAGGCGATGAAGGGCTATAAGGAAGGTCAGGTTCCTGCTGACTTGAAGGCTTACTTCACATTCGAGGAGGCTAATGGTATGAAGTTTAAGAACCTCGGTAGCGCAGGTAGTGCTTTTGATGGTTCTGTTGTTGTTGTCGCTGGTAGTGGTGGCGAGAATACATCAAGTGCTTCTTACGTTGACCAAAAGCCAAACAACGATGTATTAGGCTTCCCTGGTGTTGTAGGTACATACGAGATTAAGACAGTTCCTACTTGGACTTTGGGCGATGGTGTTATCTCTTCATCTACTGATAATACAGCTGTCGTTACCTATGCTGCTCCTGGTAAGAAGAATGTAACCTTGAAGCTGAAGAACGGTTGGGGCGAGGCTGAGAAGACTGTAGAGGAGATTGTTGAGATTACCTCTGAGGCTAATGCTATCGATGCAGTCGATGCTCAGCTTGGCTTCTCTGTTTATCCTAACCCATTCGTTGAGAGCGTAAACATGCGCTTTGCTGACAATGGTCGCTACACAATCAACGTGCTCGGTACTACTGGCGCACTCCTCCAGAGCAATAGCTTTGAGGCTGCACAGGGTCAGGTCGTTAACGTAGCTATCACCGGCGCTAAGGGTATGTACCTCGTTCAGGTGCTTAAGAATGGTAAGGTTTACAAGACTGTGAAGGTTGTGAAGAAGTAACAGGCAACCACAACTGACCGACCGGCCCCTCCCCCTTGCCCCTCCCCCATAGGGAGGGGAGTGAAATGCGAGATACCCCAATAAAAAGGGTATGCGATTCTCCAGCGAACTAATCTTTACTGACAGATGGGAAGTACTGGGAACAACTTGCTTATGAATAGCAGAAAGACATTTCCTAAGTAATAAGGGATATCACGCATACCTTATGAATAGCAGAAAGACATTTCCTAAGTAATAAGGGGTATCACGTATACCTTATGAATAGCAGAAAGACATTTCCTAACTAATAGGGGTATCACGCATTCTACTCCCCTCCCTTTGGGGGAGGGGTTGGGGAAGGGGCCGGTTGTTGTGTTTGTTGTGTTGTTGTGTTTTTGTTTTTTTATTTTATTATTATGCCCACACTCCCACAATCATCCTACAAGACTACCACATGGAAGGGTGGTGTCACACGTCAGATTTTTATCTCGCCTGCTGATGGCGACTTGTCAGCACGGCAATTCGATGTGCGTATCTCGTCGGCTATTATCGATGATGTGGCGAGCGACTTCTCTGATTTTTCGGGTTTTACACGTTATATTCTGCCCTTGGAAGGAGAGATAACGCTGATAAAAGAGGGACGACGTATCGCTTTGTCACACAACACTTTGTATGAGTTTGAAGGTGACGAGAAAGTCAGTTCGGAGAATACGCAAGGGGCTGTAGACTTTAATATCATCGTGCGACATGGTATCCGTGTCGATGTGGGGATAATGGAGGATGCAGCGTTCACGGACAATCGTCGGACGATTGTCTTCGCCCTCGAAGATTGTTGCATCGAAGGGAAGACTGTTCGCAAACACGATACGGCACTCCTTGATGAGCCTTTCAGCCTAAAAGGGAAAGCTGTCATTGCTCGATTTATATAATAACGGATGGTCAGCATTGTTTGTTCTGACTATCCGTTTTGTAAATATAAGCTCACACTTCAAAAATTAAAGACGCCCAATAGCGATTGAATTAACGCCCTTTTGGCTTGCAAAAGGTGCCCTTTAAGCCCCTTACTAACGCCCTTTTAGACCCTTATTAAGCACCTTTTGAACTATACATCCACAACTGTCTGATAACAAAAAACTTACGAAGATACTGAAACCATGATATTTTAACCCTATTTCCCACACTCTACTAAACCGAAAAGTAAAGAAATTCAAACACGGACTACGAATTACGCGAATGACACGAATTATTTTATTCTTTGAACATTGAGTATTGAACTCATTTACCTTTGAACATTGAGGTTTGAACTTTATGATATGAACTACGAATTTCTCTAATTACGCTAATCCCTATTGTTAAATAATTCGTGTCATTCGTGCAATTCGTAGTTCTTTATTGGTAGTTTACGAGTTGACTGGTTTATGAGTAAACAAGTTGCTTGCATCGATAAACTACAGTTAACAGTAGTAATCATAATTTTGAATTTTGAATTGTGAATTATGAATTGATAAAGGATTATGAATTCTGAATTATAGTATTAATTTATATTAAATCTTAATAGACTAATGCAATAAAATAAGTAGATGTATTCCTAAATTTGTTATCTTTGTAGCTAACATAAAAGCATAGTCTATGATAAAAAATATATTTACTCCTTTTCTTTTCACATTACTGCTCTCTGTAGGCTTCACCGCACCGGTGCAGGCACGTGCAGCGATTGATTTGATTGACTTAGACGTTCAGACTATTTCAATCTCGGTTGTTGGTAACGTGTTGCATGTGGTTGGTGCAGAGAACGAACAGTTGGCAATCTATAATGTGACGGGTGTACGCGTGATGAGCGTGAAGGTTGACGGTGATGACAAGCACTATACGCTCAACCTCCCGAAGGGATGCTACATCGTCAAGGTGGGTAATGTAGTTCGCAAGGTATCAATTCGTTAAGAGGCTGTTAAGCACTTGACAATCAAACCTTTTCTTGAAGAGTAGTGACTCCCCTCGATGAAGCTGAAGTGATTCGCCTGTTGGCGAGTCCCGAAGGAAGACAGAAGGTTTTCCCCATGATTGTTGACCAGTACAGCCAATCGCTGTATTGGAAGATTCGTAGTATAGTTCTTACACATGAGGATGCTGATGACGTATTGCAAAACACGTTTCTCAAAGCATGGAAGAGTTTTCCGACCTTTCAAGGAAAAGCTAAATTGTCCACTTGGCTTTATCGTATAGCTATCAACGAGGCGCTCGATTTCCTTCGTCATCAAAAGACAGCAGCACTCTCCAGTGCTGATGCCGACCTCTCTGTAGCCAATCGTTTATTAGCAGACGACTACTTCGATGGCGATAAGAGTCAGGCAGTGTTGCAGGAAGCCATTGCAACCTTGCCCGATGTGCAGCGTACGGTGTTCACACTTCGTTATTATGACGAGATGAAATACTCCGAGATAAGCGAGATATTAGGGACAAGCGAGGGGGCGCTGAAAGCCTCTTATCATATTGCTGTACAGAAGATTACTGACTACGTGAAGCGGTATGAATAATATTTTACCTTGATAATTAAACCATTCAGCCTTTCTGCAGTCTAAGTTATATCAAAGAAAAACTTTATGGAATCAACGAATCACTTACAAAAGGAATACGGCACGCAGCGGCCTTTCACAGTTCCAGAGAATTACTTCTCTGAATTGTCTTCCCGTGTGATGGCTCAGATACCAACTGAAGAGCAGAAAGAGGCGGTGGTGACGGTAAAACCACGTCGTACGATGGTGCGTTATCTCCGCCCATTGGCAGCAGCAGCGATGACAATCGGTGTTGTGTTGGGAGGCTTCCTTGCTTATCATGAGTTTGATGGTGGACAAGGGAAACATGCTTTGGCAGAGGGTCATTTGGCGCAGGGAGCGCACGAGACATCGGCTTCATCGGAAGACGAGTTTGATCAGGCAGCCGATTACTTCATGATAGACGAGTCGGATATGTATGCTTATTTAGCAAGTGAAGAATAATAGAGGAGAAGGAAGTATGAAATATAAAAGAATAATCCTATTGCTTTGCGTTTTCTTTAGTGTGTCTTTGCTGCATGCACAGGGGAAGTTTGATTTAAATAGAATCAAGGCAGAGTCGCATAATTTCATTACTAAAGAGGCAGGGTTGACAGCGCAGGAGGCAGCACGACTCTTCCCTGTCTTTGATGAGATGCGAAGTAAACAGCGTGGCTATTTCGATAAGTTACGTGCTATTCATAGTGCAAGGCCATCATCAGAACGCGAGGCAATTAAGATGATTGAACAGGCTGACGCCTATGAAATACAATTAAAACAGATAGAACAGCGTTATCATAAGGAAATGCTAAAGGTGCTTCCTGCCACAAAGTTGCTGCGCGTGTTAGAGGCTGAACGCCGCTTCCACCGCCAGACGTTTAGGAAGATGGCAGGGAGGAGATAAAACCTCACCCCCAACAAAACCTCACCCCCCAACCCCCTCTCCGAAGGGAGAGGGGGAGTGCTGGAAACAGTTTGCTTGGGAATAATGAAAAGCTTAAGCCTAACTAATTTGCTTGGGAATTGATGAAAATCCTGATTCTAATTAATTAGCTTGGGAAAGCCTAACAGTTATTTCCAATAACTACAAGGGGTATCACGCATACTACTCCCCTCCCTTTGGGGGAGGGGTAAGGGGGAGGGGCCAGTTGTGCCAGTTGTGCTGTTCTTCTTGTTCCTTTTTCGCATATAACTAAATTAAAATAATGAGACAACTTCATTCTCTATTGAGATTATTGATTGCCGCAGTGCTTTTCATTGGGACGGGTAATGCCGTGTATGGACAAGTGCCAGCTAAGAAACGAGAGTTCCGCGGTGCGTGGATTCAGTGTGTGAACGGACAGTTCCAAGGTATTGGTACAGAGGAGATGCAGCGTACGTTGCGTTATCAGTTGGACGAACTGCAGCGAGATGGTGTGAATGCTATCATCTTTCAGGTGCGTGCTGAGTGTGATGCCCTCTATCCAAGTAAGTATGAGCCATGGAGTAAGTTCCTTACAGGGCGTCAGGGTACACCTCCTTCGCCTTATTGGGACCCATTGCAATGGATGATTACGGAGTGTCACGATCGTGGTATGGAACTTCATGCGTGGATTAATCCTTATCGTGCAAAGACAAAGAATACCACACAGTTGGCAACGAATCATGTAGCAGTAACCAACCCAAATCGTGTTTTCTCATACGATGGACTTTACATCCTCAATCCTGCTCTACCAGAGAATCGCAATTATATCTGTGCAGTCGTTGACGATATCGTGAGCCGATATGATATTGATGGCTTGCATATTGATGATTATTTCTATCCTTATCCTGCTGCAGGACAGACCATTCCTGACCAGGCTTACTTCCAACGTGACAGACGTGGTTTCACCAATATCAACGATTGGAGACGTAATAATGTAGACCTTTTCATCAAGCAGTTGGGTGAGTCTATCCATCGTCGTAAGCCTTGGGTGAAGTTTGGTGTGTCTCCTTTTGGTATCTATCGCAATCAGAAGAACGACCCAAGAATGGTAGTCGTACAAATGGTTTGCAGAACTATGACGACCTCTATGCCGACGTTCTTAAGTGGGTGAACAACGGTTGGATAGACTATTGTGTGCCACAGATCTATTGGGAGATTGGCAATCGTGCAGCTGATTATAAGGAACTCATCGGATGGTGGAATCGTTATGCAGGCAATCGTCCGTTGTATATTGGTGAGGATGTACTTCGTACGGTGAAGTATGCTGATCCACAGAACCCTAATTCAAATCAGCTTCCAGCGAAACGTCGTCTGCATCAACAGTGTCAGAACGTTAATGGAACGGTGTTATGGTATGCTAAGTCGGTGGTTGATAACCCCGGCAACTATGGTACACTCCTTCGCACAAACTACTGGCGTTATCCAGCTTTGCAGCCTTTGATGCCATTCATTGACGATGAGGCTCCATCGAAGCCAAAGAAGGTGAAGGCAAGACAGGAGAGTGATGGCTACTATTATCTGACATGGAAGGCTCCAAAGGGAGAGGGCTGGAAGGATGCTCCTTATCGTTATATCGTTTATCGTTTCTATGCCGGTGAGCCAATTAATCTCGATGATCCTTCAAAGATTGTGGGAATGCCTTACGGCAATAAGCTACGTCTTAATTATAAAGACGGCAGTACAAAATACGTCTATGTCGTTACTGCTCTTGACCGAATGAGTAACGAGAGTCATGGAAAAAAGAAAAAAGTGAAGCTTAGGCTTCACTTTTTTTATTGAGGTTATTGGGCTGATAGGGCTTGTTAGCCCAATTGTTATTAGCCCAATTAGCCTAATTAGCCCAATTGTTATTAGCCCAATAGGGCTTGTTAGCCTAATAATTATTAGCCCAATTAGTCTTATTAGCCCAACAAGGCTAATACTCCTTCTCCCTTAACACCCCCCGATAAAGCTCCTCATACTGGCGGGCAACCTTGATATGGTCATGATGTTTGCGTACATATTCATAGCTATCGCGGCGCAAACGTGGAATGAGAGAGAGGTTATTGACGAGGTGAGTAAGCTCTCTAACACAACTCTCATAAGTCGGGAGGACATTGATGATCGGTCGGAGCGTGGTCTCGTTGATGATTTCATAGTTCTCTGGCTCACCGCCACCGATACAGATAATACCATGCGCCATCGCTTCAAGGGGATTCATCGAGGGCGTATAGCTGTAGAGTTGGTCCATGATAGCATCCGAACCGAGCATCGTTCGTACGTATTCGTCAAAGGGTAGACCATTAACAACAGTGAGGTTGAGGCGGTCGGGATATTGTTTTTTCACCGTTTCTGCGGCTCTCAGCATGATATCAGTCCCTTTATATACCGACCGACTCTTACTGATTCCAATAAAAAGATTCAGTTTCTCGGGGGTCTCATCGGCTATGATAGGCGGTTCACCGACAACGATAGGGAAGGGGATGAAGGTTGTTTTCTTAGGGAAATACGGCTCATAACAGCACCAATACTCGTAGAGTCCTGTCACGATAGCGTCGCATTGTTCAGCCATCAGCTGGTTCAGACGCCCTTTTTCCGTATCAATCCAATCCTCTCTCTCGACTATCGCCTCCTTATTTTGGCGCAGTTCCTTACCGATATTGAAGTCGCTGTAACGCAGTGGCATCGTCGTTGAGCACGTGTTTACCCAATAATAATCCATGCCAAAGCCACAGAGCACGACCTTTTTATTATGCTTTTTCAGATAATGAAAGAGTGGAAAGAGCCGTTCCGCCTTCAGTTCAAAGAACACAGGATTGATAAACTGTACGATGTCATAGCCTCGCAGACGGGGCAGTAGGGTATAGATTTTAGCCATTAAAAGCATACCACCTAACCTTCCCGACCGTCTGGAAACATCAATATCACGTGGGTAATTCTTCCAAAAATCCCCATTCGACACCACTGTTACGGTATGTCCAAGTTCACGCAAGCCTCGTGCCAGCGTGTTATGTACGTTGCTATATTCACCTAATAGTAGGACTTTCATAATTCATAATTCACTTCGTACAATTCATAATTCATAATTCACAATTCATAATTATGATTACCGAGTTTGCTATTATTGTATGATAGGCTGGGTAGTCATAAATATGAATTAATCATTTATCTCTGAAAGTTATCATAATTATCCATTGAGAACTCTGAGTAAGGGGTTGCATATTGCCAGCTATTGCGGTAATCATAATTATGAATTGTGAATTATGAATTCTGAATTAGCCCTTGCTCGCAACAGCATTATCAATGTCTTGCGCCAGAAACTGCTGTTGGTCATTCTTCTGAACCACTTATACTTACTTGTATAGTCCTTGTCAGGCAGCGGGAAAAGCCCATGTCGGGACAGACGTTGGAGCACATGGTTGAGATGCGTCTCATCATGTGTCAGCCTTATCACGTTGTAAATGTGGTCCATTGTCAGTTGGGCGATGCGTCGTTCCATTGCAATGCGCTCTTTGACAGGGAGATAGTCGACCCGCTCTTTCAACCGATAAAGTACCTGCTCGGCGTCAGAAAGGCGGCGGATATGCCAACGCTTGTCACGTTTGTGCATGATAGACCCCTCACGTTTACGATAGTAATACGCCTTATTATTGGTAAAATAAAGGTTCTCAGCACGTAACATGAGTTGTGGCGTAAACTCTTCATCCTCGTGAAGTATGCCTTTAGGGAAACGAAGATCGTGTAGAATCTCCTTGCGGAAAAGAGCTGTACAGACACTGCCCCGCAGGTTATTGTGTGTCATATACTCCGTTCCACTTATCGGACCCTCAGCATCAGCAAGTGGTTTTGAGGTTTTCTTGTCAGTTGACTGGAATAAAACCATATCTGTTTCGCGGTATCTGATGATATCTAAACACTGCTCATAGGCACTTGTCAGCAACAAATCGTCACCATCAACAAACTGAATAAAACTTCCTTCAGCCAGTTCAATTCCTGTGTTCCGTGCTTGTCCCAATCCTCGGTTAGCTGTCTGACATAGACAATGTTCGATGATAGCGCAATCAATTCGTTGAGAGGCGAATAGTCAGCACCGTCATCCACGACGATAATCTGGCGTTCTGTCTCGTTCAGACTCAATGCCAAAATGCTACTGATACACTCCTTTAGCATATCAACAGGCTCGCTATAGTAAGTCACGATGAAGCTTACGAGTGGCTTATCTTCCTTATTTTGTGAATAAACTGGTTGAGTTGACATAAGCGTTTTAATCCGATTAAGTGGAGAATAAAGAGTTTCAAGGTTCCTTTATAGGGCAGAACGGGTAGGATAGGGGCAGCATGAGTAGCCTCGTAGACATCCAACTGAATATTAACCAGAGACTGATAGTAAGCAGGTGTCAGTTCTCCCCATAGCTTGAGGTGCTTAAGATGCGCTTCCAAGAGGTCGTTCAATTCCTTTCCTCCTGCTTGAGCGGTGATGCCCTTGTCGTTCTGACAATAGTAATACAAGCCCGCAGCAGTAGTTGCCACTACCTTTGCCTGCTGCAATAAGTAAGGATAAGTGTAGACATCTTCAAACACTCTGCCCTCTGGAAAGCGCGTCTCAGCAAAGAGTTCGCGACGAAAAAGCTTATTGCAAGCGTAGGTGTGGAGGTGAGCCCCGCCCAACCAATAGTCACGAATAGAACCGATTGTTGTGTCCGTAAAGGTCAGCAGTCGTTGTCTCGTCGCACTTCCGTAATACAATATAGCAGGATATTCAAGGATATCATAGTCTGGATGTGCTGCCAAGACAGCCAACAACGCATCGTATGTACCCTCAGCAACGAAGTCATCAGAGTCGACAAAGGTGAGATAATCCCCTGTTGCCACTTCTATTCCTGCGTTTCTTGCTGCCGAAAGACCCTTGTTTTTTTGGTGGATAAGCCTACAATTCCCCTTGTTAGCTGTCATCTCTTCGGCTATCTTCCCAGAGAAATCCGTCGACCCATCATCAATGAGAATGACCTCTATCCTCTCATCCATCTGCGTTAACACACTCTCCAAACATCTCTGGAGTGTGTCTTCAACGTTATAGATGGGGATGATGATAGATAATCTCATGTAATAATTGTTTGATGCAAAAATAATAAAAAACTTTTAAATCCGTTAGTTAATGTGATGAAAAAAGCCTCTAATACTGACAGCTATTTGCATATCTTGAAGTACATCAGCCTCTTTGGTGGTGTACAGGTGCTGAATGTGCTGATTGGTATCGTTCGCAATAAGTTTGTTGCCATGTTGCTCGGACCGCAGGGAGTAGGACTTATCTCGCTTTAATTCCACAACCAAGCTCATCAGCGACTCTACGAACTTTGGAATATCTATGAGTGCTGTGCGCAATATATCAGAAGATTACGACCAGAACGATGAGGAGAAGCTGACGGAAGACATTGCTCTTGTGCGTTCATGGAGCCTGCTTGCTGCCTTGTTGGGATTCTTTATCTGCATTTTCCTGAGTCCGTTGCTTAGCCGTTACACCTTTGCATGGGACGGACATACGCTTCATTTCATCCTTCTTTCTCCTTGTGTGGCATTGACTGCCTTAGCTGGAGGCGAGCTTGCTATCCTCAAGGGAGTCCGTAAGTTGCGTGCCTTAGCTGCTATATCGGTGTATAACGTGTTAGGTGCCTTAGTGTTAACCGTTCCACTTTATTATTTCTTTGGTGATGCAGCCATTGTCCCTTCGTTGGTATTGATGGCATTGGTGCAACTCTTATTGACGATAATGGTTTCTCGTCGGCTCTATCCTTTCCACGTTTCTTTCCAAAAACGTTCTTAGACAAGGGTTGGGGCATGATTCGGTTGGGTACAGCCTTTGTCTTTGCAGGTATCTTGGGCTCTGGTGCCGACCTAATTATCCGCAGCTATCTCAATAATGTTTCGGATATAGCAACCGTGGGTTTCTATAATTCTGCCTTCATGATGACGATGGTTTATGCTGGTATGATCTTCTCAGCAATGGAAACTGACTACTTTCCACGCCTTTCTGGGGCAAACAACTTGAAGTTTACTTTTAATCAGATTGTCAACCGACAGATAGAAGTGACACTCCTTCTCATCTCTCCTTTGCTTACTTTCTTCCTCTTATTCCTGCCCCAGCTGATTCTTTTCCTTTATTCCGATAAGTTCCTTCCAGCCCTCAGCATGGCGCAAGTGTTGGTGTTGGCGATGTATGTACGTGCTATCCGCCTCCCTGTAGAGTATATTCCTTTGGCAAAAGGCGACTCAAAATCCTATCTACTCTTAGAGGGATTGTATGATATTTTCCTTGTTTCACTCGTACTTCTTGGCTTTTGGAAGTGGGGACTCTTTGGTGCAGGATTGGGCATAGCAGTAACAGGTCTGCTCAATCTTGTCTGTGTTTATGGCTATGCTTACGTTCGTTATGGTTATCGTCTGTCCTCATCAGTGATGCGCTATGCCGCACTTCATTTCTCAATCGGACTCCTTGTGCTTCTTTGTGTGCGCTCTGATGACGAGTGGATGCGGTGGGGCGTAGCCAGTTTGTTATGCGTTGTCAGTACGATAGTTTCTCTCCGTGTGATGAAAACGAAGTCGGGACTATGGAATGCTTTAATCTCTAAAGTGAAGAATAAGTTTGTTCGCCATGCCAAAGATTAGTATACTTGTAGCCGTTTATAACACAGCAGCTTACTTACCGCAATGCCTTGACTCGCTGTTGTCGCAGACCTTGAAGGACATTGAGGTTCTTTGTGTCGATGATGCGTCAACGGATAAGTCATTGGAGATTCTCCATCAGTATGCTGAAAAGGACGAGCGTGTGAAGGTTTTTGCGCTGAAAGAGAACCACGGAATAGGTTATGCTCGGAACATGGCACTGTCCAATGCCCCAGGAGATTATATCTGTTTTGTGGACAGTGACGATTGGTTGGCTTCAACGGCACTTGAGAAAGTATATGAAGCCTTCACCGATGAGGTTGATTCCGTACTCTTTCAGGTTGTTCATCATTACGAGAATGGAGAGGAAAAGGTCTTCCCTATGCCTCATTTCGACACGTTGTCAGGTGCAGAGGCTTTTAAGGAGAGCCTCACATGGAAGATACATGGTGTGTATGCAATTAGAGGAGATATCCACCATACCTATCCTTATGACGACACACTTTTGACCTATAGCGATGAGAATGTAACTCGTATTCATTATCTTAAGTCTCGCAAAGTAGCCTTTTGTGAGGGTGTTTATTATTATCGACAGCACACTTCTTCCACAACACATAACATCAGTGTTCGCCGTTTCGACTTTCTCTTAGCGAACGAGAGTATGCGTCGTCAGCTCCTTTCCTTGGGTGCATCAGAGGAGATTCTTCGTTGTTTTGAGACGGTGAGATGGCTCAACTTAGTGGGTCTTTATATGTTCTATTTCCTTCATCGCCATGAACTCTCCGCAGCCGACCGCCAACATGGTTTGTCTGTCATGCACCATGTTTGGAAAACCATCAATCTTCGGCAAGTAAGCCCTTCAATCAAAAGGAAGTTTGGTTATCTGCCCCTCCGCTGTTCGTGGTCCCTTTTCCGTTTGCAGGAAGAAGTCTACTTCTGGCTGAGGGGTGTTGTGGGGAAGAATAAATAGCCTCACCCCCAACCCCTCTCCGAAAGGAGAGGGGCGTAATTACCGCGATACCCCTTGTGTTTAGTTGACAAGTATTTAGTTGACAAGTAAACAAGTTATGTGCGATGCATTATACACTTATTGGCTATTTCTTATTTATATTCGTGTTATTCGTAGTTCTATTCTTTGTCTTCGTGCAATCCGTGCAATTCGTAGTTTCGTGCCATTGGTGTTTTATTGGGGGGGGTAGTTGCATCAAAAACCTTGACATTTTCTTCAATAAAATCCCTGAAATAAGGGTAAAAAACACGTATTGTGAGCCGGTTTGCAACTAACAGGAAATCAGGAGGTTATAAAACACGAATGTAAAAGGTGCTTATTAAGGGTTCAAAAGGGCGTTAGTAAGGGGCTTAAAGGGCACCTTTTGCAAGCCAAAAGGGCGTTAATTCGAATGGAATTAACGCCCTCTTATTTTTCAAGGTTTGAATTTCCTTTACAATACAGAGGGACAAAAGAAGATAGAAGAATAAAAAACAAAGATTATGTGTTTTATTGCCACAAGCAACTTATTAACTCGTCTCCTTGTTAACTCATCCACTCGTTCTTATGTTACTATGTCTTCCTCACAAGCAACTTGTTTACTCGTCAACTCGTCAACTTGTCAACTCGTCTCCTTGTTAACTCATCCACTCGTTCTTATGTTACTATGTCTTCCTCACAAGCAACTTGTTTACTCGTCAACTTGTCAACTCGTCAACTTGTCAACTCAACTCATCTAATCCTGGAAGTAAACTCTCTTCACGCGATTGCTGATAGTCGTTAGCACCTCATATGGAATGGTGTCAAGCGTATCGCTAAGAACGGTGACAGGGAGGTGGTCGCCGAAGATTTCGACACTGTCACCTTCCTTACAATCGATGCCAGTAACGTCAATCATCGCTACGTCCATACAGATGTTGCCGACGTACTCTGCCTTCTGCCCATTTACCAAACAGTAGCAGTGGCGGTTGCCCAAATGGCGGTTTAAGCCGTCAGCGTAGCCGATTGGAATTGCTGCAATCACACTGTCATGGTCGATTGTTCCCTTGCGAGAATAGCCTACCGTGTCACCAGCTGGTACGTTACGCAGCTGCAGGATGGTAGTCTTCAACGTCGAGATATTGTTGATTGTCTTGTTCGTTCGTGGGTTGATACCATACAATCCCAAGCCCAATCGACACATATCCATCTGACGTTCAGGGAAGTGTTCGATGCCCGAAGAGTTGTCCATGTGGCGGATAATCTTATGGCTGAAAGCAGCTTGAAGCTTCTTGCTACCCTCATCGAAGAGCGCAAACTGATGAGCAGAGAACTCGTCGAAGTTGTCAGCATCAGAGCCAACGAAGTGAGAGAAGACCGAACGAGGGATGATAGCGTTCTGTTGTTTCAGTCGCTTAATCAGTTCGTCCATATCCTTCTGTGGGTCAAAACCTAATCGATGCATACCCGTATCGAGCTTAATATGAACAGGGAAGCCCGTGATACCCTCCTTCTGTGCAGCCTTCACGAGTGCATCCATGAGTCGGAAGCTATACACCTCTGGCTCAAGGTCGTAGTCGAAGAGCGTCTTGAAGGAAGTCATCTCTGGGTTCATAATCATGATATTGCTTGTGATACCATTCTTACGGAGCGTCACACCCTCGTCGGCAACAGCCACAGCGAGGTAGTCAACACGATGATCCTGTAAGGTCTTTGCTATCTCTACCGCACCAGCTCCATAGGCATCAGCCTTAATCATACAAACCAATTTCGTCTCTGGTTTGAGGAAAGAGCGATACCAATTGAGGTTGTCAACAACAGCATTGAGGTTTACCTCCAACACTGTTTCATGCACCTTCTTCACCAAGAGTTCTGTCAGTCGGTCGAAACCAAACTGTCGTGCGCCCTTCAATAAGATTACCTCATCGTGCAAGTTAGCGAAGACATCGCTGTGGATAAAGGAGTTGACGGTAGCAAAGAAATGCTTTTCGCCTAAATGCTTAAAGGCAGAACGCTGTGCCAAGAGTCCTTCACCAATACCGATAAACTTCTCAACACCACGCTTCTCGCAGAGGAAAGCCACCTTATTATATAGGTCTTTATCTGTGTCACCACTCTGCAGGATATCGCTCAGAATCAATGTGCGACGACGTCCCTTATGGTCAGGACGACGATTCATGAAGTCGAGTGCAATATCGAGTGAGTTGAAATCAGAGTTGTAAGAATCGTTGATAAGCGTACAGCCATGCTGTCCCTCCTTCACCTCAAGCGCATAGCGACCGGCTCTAACTGTGCCATTCGCTCGCTGATAGTAGCAGGGTGAGTCCTAAATGGAGTGAAACGACTGCGCAGGTGATAGAATTCTCAACGCTGGCATCGTCAATGAAAGGTAGTTTATATTGTCCTTCCGTCTGTCCTTTCCATACATATGAAACGGTTGTCTCAATGTCTTTCTTCTCGATAGCTTTTGATATAGAAGGCTGCCTCCGTATTCTTTACAGACCAATCGAGCTTCTGACCCTTATAATCATACTGGCTTAAACACTGTGCCATCACCTCATTATCGGCAGAATAGACGATTGCCTCGGTGTCGTGGAAGAGCTTTATCTTCTCGTGGCACTTAGCTTCTAAGGAAGGGAAGTTCTCTTGATGGGCAGTACCTAATGTGGTGAAGACACCGATAGTAGGCTGGATAATGTCGCGCAAAGCCATCATCTCGCCGGGAAGACTGATGCCCGCTTCAAACACACCGACCTGTGTATTTTCGTTTAAGAGCAGTACTGACAGTGGAACACCTATCTGTGAATTATAGCTACGAGGTGAACGTGTGACCACCATCTGCGGAGAAAGCAACTGATAAAGCCACTCCTTGACCATCGTCTTACCATTTGAACCCGTGATGCCGACTATCGGAATCAAGTATTCATCGCGATGACGTTCAGCCAGTCGCTGCAAAGCTTCCAGCGAACCAACCACCTTCAAGAAGTTAGAATCAGGATAACGAGTTGCCCAATCCTCAGGCACTACCTCCACGACAAAGTTTCTTACACCCCTTGCATAGAGTTCTGGGATGTAATTCTGTCCGTCGTTACGCTCAGTTTTGAGCGCAAAAAACAATGTTTCTTCAGGGAAACACAGAGAGCGGCTGTCGGTAAGTACAAAGCTTATATTTGCATCCTTATCACCATAACGGCGTGCGCCAATGAGCGTCGTTACTTTCTCAATAGTATAATTCATTACTATCTAAATTGTTTTATTCTTATGCAAAGATAGTGAAAAGTCTTAATACAGCGTATTATCCTTGCTGTTTTTTCGTCTTATCATTTAATATAATAGCGGTGAGCGCACTTAGGACACACTCCTTTATCATATAATTGATGGATGATTGTTCGTATCCTGCAGGCAACTCGACCTGTGGAACGAGTATGTCATTGAGGCAATAGGTGCGATGACAACGCTCACAATAGAAGTGTACGTGCATGTCTTCATCTTCTTCATCGTCATCGCTGAGACATAATTCGTAGCGAACTATATCATTTCCGTCTTCCAACTGATGTACTAAATGTTGCTGTTTGAACAATGCCAGTGTACGGAAAATATTTGACTTGTCAATCGTTTGAATCTTTGCTTCCAACTCTTTTATAGAGGCTGGGTTGTCCAATCCTGACAGTGTTCGTGCTATGAGAATGCGATTTGCGGTCAGTCTAATACCATGTGCTTTCAGCAGTGCTTCGATCTGCTTGTCATTCATTTCTTCCATAGTTATAAATTCAATTCTATATTGGGATATTTTAGTTCCAACATCTTGGCTTTTTCCTTTGTTTTCTTTATGAAATCCTGATAAGCCGCAGCCTCTGGATGAAACGGGCGGTGCGCCAATGCCTCTTTGATAGGTCGCCATTCCTCCAGAAACTGTTTGGCTTCTGCAGAGAAACAGGTTGCCACAAGCTGTTCCCAGATGTATTCTACAGCCTGCTCGTTGGGGTGCAGCATATCTGCTTTGTAGAAACGATAGTCGCGCAATTCGTCGTTGACAATCTCATAGGCTGGGAAGTAATAGATCCTTTCTCCTTCTTCCTTAATCACCTTGTCGGCAGCCAACAGCAGCACAGCCTTTGACAACTGACTTCCGTGATAGCCATATTTGGCATAACGGATAGGGCTGACCGTGATGATGACATTGACCTTTGGATTCGCTTGGCGTAGTAGGGTGATAGCCTCGCGCAGTGCGTCGGCACACTCCTCAACCGTAAGTTCGCGCTCTTCAAACTCTCGTTGTGGACGTTTCTGGCAGTTGTCAACAATCTCGCCTGTAGCTCGCTCCACATAGACATGGTTTGTTCCCAATGTGAATACGGCTGTGTCAAACGTATGTTTTGCCACCTTCTTCACCGTATGTAGCACTGAAACAGGGTTATACATCACACCGAAGGGGTTTACCATGGCACGAAACTTCTCTTCTTCGAATCGCTTACCAATATTGTCGGCAAAGCACGACCCTACAAAAAGAATCCGCTCACAAGGTTCCAACTCAAATGTTGGACGGGGGATGTTGACAATTGTTCTAAATTCCATTGAGCGCAAAGGTAAGAAAAAAATGGATAGAATACTCAAACGGAAAGAATATTTTTCATACTTTTGCCAAAGAAAGTTCCTTTATAAATTTTAGCTAATGTACACATACAATTACCCACACCCAGCCGTAACGGCTGACTGTCTTGTTTTTGTCCGCACTGATGAGGGGATGAAACTGCTGTTGATACAGCGGAAAAACGAACCTTGTAAGGGGAAATGGGCATTCCCTGGTGGCTTCATGGATATTGACGAAACAACGATTGATGCTGCTCGTCGTGAGTTGAAAGAAGAGACTGGTTTAGTGGTTGGCGAGCTGCATCGTGTTGGTATCTTTGATGCTGTCGACCGTGATCCACGTGAGCGTATTATCACCGTGGCTTATTACACGATTCTTGACAAACCTGCAGAAGTCAGCGGTTTGGACGATGCTGCACAAGCAAAGTGGTTCTCCTTGACCGAACTTCCCGACTTAGCGTTTGACCATAAGGAAATCCTCCAAGAGGCAGAAAGGGTGTTGGGTGATGGCTGATGGGTGTTGGATGGTCAATGAGAATAATAGGTTTAATTAGCCTAATTAGTCTAATTAGCCTAATTTAGATAGCAAATGATTTTCTTCTAATATCTTTGTCATTTGTTTTCCCCAATAAACCTTGCTGTTATACTCCTTCACTCTCTGCACCATCGGTACCTCTATGGACAACGTATCCTTAAATAAAACCTCCATAACCTCCGTTCCTCCGTGTGAGATTTAGCGTAGTAAGATAAAGAAATATATTGACAAAATGTTCGAAGAAAAGGTAGGAAAATAGCTTAAAAGTGAACTGTTTTAGCGTCACTGTAAGTTACTTGTTATCAAATAGTTGCAAAGTAGGCTTTCAAAAGGTGCTTAATTCGACTTCAAAAGGGCGTCAGTAAGGCTCTTAAAGGGCATCTTTTGCAAGCCAATTAGGCGTCTTTAAGAAGCCAAAAGAGCATGTATTGGTTTTGAACTGCATGAAAATAGCTTACAATCCTCAATTGATAAGGGATTAAATATTGCTGTTATACTCCTTTGCTCTCTGCACCATCGGTGCCTCTATGGGTTGTGTATGTTTAAATAAAACCTCCGTACACTCCGTTTCTCTGTGTGACATTTCGTCAAATGTCCTAAGTTTAGGCAGTAGCCTTATCGTTCTAAATGACTGAAGCAAGCAGACTTTATCACTCCTTCTTCCGCATGAACCGCTTTTTAGCATGGATTTAACGTGTATTTCGTCACAATATATTAAAAAACGAATAGAAGTCATCTGCCATACGAAATAATTTAGTAATTTTGCCCTCGGTGGCTATTGTGGTTTCTGTTTGTAGTTCTTTAGAGCGCACAGGATAAGGGGGTGGAATTTCATTAATCACTGAATTTACAGATACTTATACCCCATTGAACTCAGGTTAATTAGTCGCTCAAATTCACGTATATTATCATTTCATATATGAAGAAGTTTTTTTTTATTTACGCTCCTTTGCGTAATAACGATGACAACACAAGCACAGACGAATCTCTCCGACTATCTTACGAAGCGAATGCCGAAGCGGGAGACGCGTGCCGTATGGCTGACGACACTTGCCAGTCTTGATTGGCCGAAGAACTACGCACGGTCGGAAGAAAGCATCAAACAGCAAAAGCAGGAACTCATTGACATTCTCGATAAATACCAGAAGGCAAATATCAATACCGTACTCTTGCAGGCGCGTGTGCGTGCAGCTACGATTTATCCGTCGGATATTGAGCCTTGGGACCAGTGTATCACTGGCGTTGAGGGTAGGGCACCGGGTTATGGCTACGACCCACTCGGCTTTGCTGTAGAGGAATGTCACAAACGTGGCATGGAAATTCACGCATGGATAGCGACGATTCCGGTGGGGGCAAAGAACTCATTGGGCTGTAGAACGCTGATGAAGAAGGGCTTTCGAATTAGAAACTTCTCAACGGGTTCTTATCTCGACCCTGCCGATCCTGGTGTTGCACCTTACCTTGCCTCTATCTGTGAAGAGATTGTAAGAAAGTATGATGTGGATGGTATCAACCTCGACTATATCCGTTACCCTGATGGATGGCCACGTCCTTCTTATCGTGATGGCGATACACCCGACCAGCGTCGCAGCAATATCACAGCCATTGTGCGTGCTATTCATGACGAGGTGAAAGCTATCAAACCGTGGGTGAAGATGTCGTGCTCGCCAATCGGTAAGCATGCCGACCTCAGTCGTTATAGTTCAAAGAATTTCAATGCCCACGATCGTGTTTCACAAGAGGCGCAGGAGTGGATGAGATTAGGGTTGATGGACCAGCTCTATCCGATGCAATACTTCCGTGGCGACAACTATTATCCTTTTGTTGCAGACTGGGTTGAGAATGCTTATAAGCGTGAGATAGTGACAGGTTTGGGTACTTACTTCCTCGATCCACGTGAGGGTAATTGGACTTTGGGCGACCTCACCCGCCAGATGTATGTGAGTCGTGACCTCGGAGTGGGACATGCTCACTTCCGTTCTTACTTTCTCACGGCTAATAAGCAGGGTGTCTACGACTTTGAGAAGCAGTTTAATGCTACGCTTTCCCTCCCTCATAAGATGCAGGGTGTTGCGTCAACGGCTGCCATGCCATATGCTGTCAACTCCTCATTGGTAGAACGTCGAGAGGATAAGTCGGTGATTCTGAGGTGGAAGGCGGTCACTCCTTATTATAATATATACGCCAGCTACACCTATCCTGTTGATACTGAGGATGCGCGAAACCTGCTCTTTGCACGTTATACTGGGCAGACGCTGCAGTTGAAGAACGTGAATCCTAACCTCTATTTTGCGGTCAGAGGTATGGATCGTTACGGACTTGAAACGCCTGCTTTACAGGAGAATATGAAGTCTTCGACGCTTTCGAAGTCTCCTGCTACACTGCTCGCTAATGATGGTAACACCCTCACCCTGCCTGCTGCAGCAAAGCTAACGGATGCCGATCGTTATGTAATCCTCTCTTTGCAGGGTGTCATCCTCCGCATTGTCAATGCTAAATCGGTAAGAAACAACCAGTTATATATTGGCTCCCTGTCCGATGGTATGTATTCTCTCAAGGTCTATAACCACAAGAAAAAGTCCTTCACCTTAGGGGCATTTATGGTTAAGAGGGGTAGTTGACAAGTTGACGAGTGGACAAGTCAACGTGTGGACGAGTTAACGAGTAGACAAGTAAACAAGTTGATTGCGTTGTTAAGTTGACAAGTCAACGAGTTGACAAGTTAGCGAGTTGCTTGCAAAGAGAGACAAAGTAACATAAGAACAAGTTTATCCTTTATAACAAATAACTTGTTCACTTGTCCACTCGTAAACTTGTTACTTGACCCCTTTGTTCCTCTGTTACTTTGTCTCTCTTCGCAAGCAACTTGTCAACTCGTCAACTCGTTAACTCGTCAACTTACCCTGTTACTTTGTTTTCATTTACCCTGTCTACAAGCAACTTGTTTACTCGTCCACCTGTTACCCTGTCAAAAAAGCCCCTGATGCTTCACGCACCAGAGGCTTAGAGAGTCTTTTATATAATGAAAACCTGCGGTTCTTAGAAAGATGCCGCTTGTAATTCTGCTTTTATTCCGTCCAAACATGCTGCTAATCGCTCGTAGGTTTTCTCACCAGCATTTTTGATACCACTATTATACTGGCGCATCAAAGACGGATTAATACCAGCTCTTTTGGCTATTTCGGTAACGTTGAGAAAACTGAAATAGTTGAAGAATGACTGTAAATCATATTTATAAACAAATTCTACGGCAGGCATAGTCTTACCTTGTTCTTCCAAGTCTTCCTTAGCTTCTTGATAGCAGTCTATTAAGTCCTGCTTGGCTTGTTCCACAGTATCACCGCAAGAATTGAGACCTATTCCTGCAATATCCTCAGCTGTTCTGCACCAGTAACTTCCATCAGAAGCCTGTTCAACGATAATTGTAACCTTTTTCATTGCTCTGTTTGTTGTATGCTCACTGTTTGTCTGAATGACGCTACAAAGGTAACAATAAAGTTATAAACATTTAAGCAAAAGGTAACTATTTCGTTATATTTTATAATGAGAAAGTATAAGTGAATCTTACTACGGAATGGCTGATTATGATATTAAAGGGTGCAAATACGGAGGGTGTTTCCACTCGGCATATACCTTATATATAGCTTTGTAAAATATCTTCAGTCTTCTTCAGCGTTTCCAACATGGGTGATCATAAGTATGAAATATTAATTCTGAAAGGTGAAGTATGGGCTTAATGCTGTGGTGTCAGTGCTTAGCACATCGTGTGCGGATGCTTCGCACATATGGTGCGGGGCGCTGAATGCTCTGCAAATGGTTATTTTGTTTTCTTGTCAATATTTCATTTATCTTTGTAACTTGACGTAGTTCGCTATGCCTTTGTTGTAATGATAGGCAAGATACTCGATAATAAAAGAACCAGTTTAGGCTTTAATGGTAATAGGAAACTTAAAGATGATTATGCATAAGGACATAAATCATTTAATTTTTTATCGGATTATAATGGTTAAAAATATAAAACATTGTATTTATAACAATGAATAATTAAAAGAATATGTTTATATTTGCCATAAACTTAAAGACAAGAAGCCTTCCTTTGAAAAAGCCAAAAGTAAAGCCTAACAAGTAGGAACTAACATCTATTAGCAGCGGCAGAAATACAAATAATATCCTCAATATATGAGAGAACGCAGCATGGCATCACTTCATGGGTAAGTGGAGAGTTAACGATACTAACATGCCCTCCATTTCGTCTTATTGTTCAATATTAATAATTAAATAATTATCACAATTTCTTTTTATGAACATCTGTAAGCGTCTTTGTGCTGCTTTTCTCTTGTCTGTCGTATGTGTCGGACAAGTTTTTGCACAAGGTTATCCTCGCATCAGTACCAAAGGCAATGAGCATTGGTATTACGTTAAGTATCTTCGTTCTAACAACGTGTTGGAAGACAAGGGCGAAAAGCAAAAGTGCCTCACTGCCGTTCCACAGGTGATGAATGGAGATCGCCAGTTATGGAAGGTGGTAGCAGCAGAGAACTTTGGTCGTAATAAGAAGTACCAGTTGGTAAGTAAGAGCGGTCGTACCCTTTATGTCAATGGCACAAATCCTTATAGTTCGCGCTTTTATGGCGGCTACTAAGGCTACAGATATTACCTCATTCCACATCTTCCTGAGTATGAATACCAGCTTTGGAACAGGTGCATTCGAGTTGGCACCAGACTCTACTAACAGTCATGCGATGAACCAAGTGGGAGAGATTAGGGCTGGACAAGAGATTGGACTGTGGGATAAGGGCGACATCAACAACGTGTTGACCTTTGTCAGCAAGGATGACATGGAGTTCCCATACTATATGCCAGTCATCTCAACAGCTGCAAATCCTGTTTATTATTACATCCAGTTCCAGACTGGTAACTGGCTTTTGAGTGCCAAGGGGGATAAGGAAACCTGCCAAACAGCCTCATTACATAATGGTAATCTTGATGACATGCTATGGCGTGTATCAGAGAAAGACGGCAAATACTCTTTTGTTAGCAAGAGTGGAAAGATTCTTTATATCAGCGATTCATACGTCAACGCTGCAAAGGCCCGCAATGTGAAGGATACGCTCTTTACGATGGTGGAGTCAAATAATTCATTGGGTGGCTTCGAGATTGGTAAGTCAACCACAGGACGTAACTTCTTTAATATGTTCCAAGGTGCTGGTGAAGGTAGGTTAATCAGCTTCTGGGACTTAGGCGATGGTGGTAATGTCGTGCGCTTCGTACCTGCAGAAGCATTGGTACCAGTGTCAGGTATTACTACTTTTAATCCTGCCAACAAATATACGCTTTGGTATACAAAACCCGCAACCAACTGGATGACCTCTTGTCTTCCTATCGGAAACGGTCAGTTTGGTGCAACTTTGATGGGCGATGTTGCCATTGACGACGTACAGTTTAACGACAAGACCCTTTGGAGCGGTAAGCTTGGTGGGCTGACGAGTACGGCTGCTTATGGTTATTATCTTAACTTTGGCAACCTTTATATCCGCAGTCGTGGAATGTCAAAGGTAACAGACTACGTACGTTACCTCGATATCAACGATGCCGTAGCAGGTGTGAAATATACGATGGATGGCGTAGCATACAGTCGTACTTACTTCGCAAGCAATCCTGATAGCTGTGTGGTAGTTCGATATACAGCCTCACAGAACGGTAAAATCAATACAACCCTTACACTGAAGAATCAGAACGGACGTAACGTAAGTTATACCGTTGATAATAACAATCAGGCAACGATTACCTTCGATGGTCAGGTCGCTCGCCAGGATGATCATGGTGCAACAACCCCAGAGAGCTATTATTGTGCAGCGCGCATCGTGACAGATGGCGGTACGATTACTAAGAATGCAAAGGGCGTTATTGAGGTAAACGGTGCCAATAGCATGACTGTTTATCTCCGTGGATTGACCGACTTCGACCCCGACGCACCGACATATGTGTCTGGAGCTAACCTCCTTGCAGTCGTGCAGCAGCGACAGTGAATGGTGCACAGAACAAGGGTTATGATGCTTTGTTAGCAGCACATAAGACCGATTATAAGTCGCTCTTCGACCGTTGTCAGCTGACCCTCGGTGATGTTAAGAACAATATTCCAACCCCACAGCTCATCAGCAGCTATCGTGACAACCAGCAGGACAACCTCTTCTTAGAGGAACTCTACTTCAATTATGGTCGTTACCTCCTTATCAGTTCAAGCCGTGGTGTATCGCTCCCAGCTAACTTACAGGGTATTTGGAACGACAACAATACCCCAGCATGGCACTCTGATATCCATGCGAACATCAACGTACAGATGAACTACTGGCCTGCTGAGCCAACCAACCTCTCTGAACTTCACCGCCCATTCCTCGATTATATCTATCGTGAGGCATGTGTAAAGCCTACATGGCGTCGCTTTGCACAGGATATGGGTCACGTGAATACAGGTTGGACCTTACCAACTGAGAATAACATCTATGGCTCTGGTACTACCTTTGCCAACACCTATACCGTTGCTAATGCGTGGTATTGCCAGCACCTCTGGCAGCACTATACTACACAATGGATAAGGATTTCCTCCGCACAAAGGCATTCCCTGCGATGAAGTCGGCTGTCGACTATTGGTTTAAGAAGCTCGTGAAGGCTGCTGACGGCACCTATGAGTGTCCTAATGAGTGGTCGCCAGAACACGGACCAACGGAGAATGCTACCGCACACAGCCAACAGTTGGTTTGGGACTTGTTCAATAACACACGCAAGGCGATTAAGGTTCTCGGTGATGATGTAGTGTCAAAGGCGTTCCGTGATTCGCTTGCAACCTACTTTGCTAAACTTGACGACGGATGCCATACAGAGGTGAATCCAGCTGATGGACAGACTTATCTCCGTGAGTGGAAGTACACTTCACAGTTTAATAACCCAAGCAAAATCGGTGTTAACGAGTATAAGGCACACCGTCATATCTCACATTTGATGGGGCTTTATCCTTGTACGCAGATTAGTGAAGATACCGATAAGACCGTCTTTGAGGCTGCTCGTCAGTCACTGATAGCCCGTGGCGATGGTCATGGAACAGGTTGGTCGCTCGGTCATAAGATAAATCTTAACGCTCGTGCCTACGAAGGTCTCCACTGTCATAACCTTATCAAGCGTGCTTTACAGCAGACTTGGGACACCGGAGTAAACGAGGCTGCAGGTGGTATCTATGAAAATCTATGGGATGCTCATGCACCTTATCAGATTGATGGTAACTTCGGTTATACAGCTGGTGTAGCCGAGATGCTCCTACAGAGTCATAATGATAAACTCGTGATTCTCCCTGCCTTGCCAACAACATTCTGGCAGAAGGGTTCAGTGAAGGGCTTGAAGGCAGTGGGCAACTTCACCGTTGACATTGATTGGGCTGCTGCGAAGGCTACGAAGGTACAGATTGTTTCAAACATGGGTACAACCTGTATTGTGAAATATACTAACGTAGCAAAGGATTATAAGGTGACGACTGCTGGCGGAAAGACGGTTAAGGCAAAGCGTATCAGTGATGACGAAATCAGCTTCCCTACAGTGAAGGGCGGCGTATATGTCATTGTTTCAAAGACTGCAGACGCTATCGCAGCCATACAAAAGGCGCAGGACGGTGACATTGCTTCTGTAGACTTCTACAGCCTTAACGGTACAAAGACAAGTCAGTCACAGAGCCGTGGCGTGTACATCAAGCAAATGAAGTATAGCAACGGTACAACAAGCACAACGAAAGTAATCAACTAATCACAGGTTATACAGCTTACCCACACTTCGGCTTAGGCTGAGGTGTGGGTTCAACTAAAAACATCTATTATCTTTCATTCATATGAAATCAATCAGAAACATTGGTCTTCTCGTATTCTCACTGGCCTTAGCACCATCCGTGCTGAGGGCTGGCACATGGGGTGCGAAGCCTGAACACGGTAAGACCTATTTAATCTCAGTAGGGCAAGACACCAAGAATGTCCTTACTCCCTACAAGTATTCATGGTTAAGGGACACGGGTCTTGCGTTCCTTGCTTATGCTGAAGGCAACGATGCACAGAAGTGGAAACTCGTTGCTGTGAGCGGTAAGCAGGACTGCTATCAGTTGGTAAATGGCGACGGCGAGTTGGCTTTCGACATGGCACTCAACGACACAAGAAAGTCTCTGGCTATCCTTGTATGTGGACACAGAGCATCGCCAATCCTAATCAACAGATTTATATCACTAAGAAAGGCAGTGGTTATGAGTTGAGTGCAGTGTCTGCAAGGAATGGTCAGACTTATTATGTAACCTTTGGTTCTATCTCTTCTGTCAACGGATATTACTGTGGTTATGAGAACAGTGAGGCATCAGCTGCTACGCTACAGTTCAAGGAAGTGCCTGCAGTGGTTATTCCTGAGGGTGCCGACTGGGAGAATGCGAAGGTCTATGAGCGTAACAAGGAGCGTGCGCATGCCACCTATATGCCTTATCCATCAACGAAGGCTATGAAGGCTGATGGTCAGCGTTATGACAAGCCTTGGTTGGACCCAACAGGGGCAAACTTCCTTAGTTTGAACGGCACATGGAAGTTGCGTTGGAGCGAGGGAGCCAAGCCAGTCTTGCTCGGTAAGGACGACTTCTGGGGCGATGGCGTAAGTACTGAAGGCTCTGCGTGGAACGATATCACTGTTCCTTCTTGTTTAGAGATGAATGGTTATGGTCTGCCAATGTATGTGAATGTAGACTATCCATTTGAAGATCAGCAGCCTTACGTTCGTATGAAAGCTGGTTTGAAGAACTCTGTGGGCTCTTATCGTCGTGATTTCACTCTGCCTGCAGGCTGGGAGAATAAGCGTGTCTTCCTCCACTTTGATGGTATCTACTCTGCTGCTTACGTTTATGTGAATGGCAATGAGGTAGGTTATACGGAAGGAGCAAACAATGTCAGCGAGTTTGACATTACTAAATATCTCCGCACGGGTAAGAATAATGTTGCCGTACAGGTGATTCGTTGGAGCGATGGCTCTTATCTTGAGGGTCAGGATATGTGGCATATGAGTGGTATTCATCGTGATGTTTACCTTGTGGCTACACCAAAGACTTATTTGGCAGATCATTATATTAAGGCTACTGTTACACCGGGTTCTACTACCGTTGCTACGGGTAGTGCGGCTACATCTGTAGACCTTACCGTATGCAATCGTGATAAGACTGCAGCGAAGAAGACTGTAACCGTTACGCTCTTCGACCCAGCTGGTAAGGAAGTAAAGAAGATGAAGTCTGACTTTGTCTTTGCTGCTGGCGACAGCTTGAAGACACAGACCGTTGATTTCGGTACACTCTCTGGCGTAAAGCTTTGGTCAGCAGAGACTCCAACGCTCTATACCTTCACTTTCAGTCAGTCACAGGACGGCAAGGAAGAGGAGGCTTTCTCTACTAAATATGGCTTCAGAAAGATTGACCTTAGTAAGGGTTATCTTGAGGTGAACGGCCGTCGTACTTACCTCAAGGGTGCTAACACACAGGACACTGACCCATTGCATGGCCGCAGCATCAGCACCGACCTTATGTTAAAAGACATAGCAATGATGAAGCAGTCTAACATGAATACGGTTCGTACCAGCCACTATCCACGTCATGCAAAGATGATGGCAATGTTCGATCACTTCGGTCTTTTCGTTGTTGATGAGGCTGATATGGAACTTCATAGGAACTGGGAAGGCTCAAAGACAATCATCAATAACACCGATTGGACAGGTGCTATCGTTGACCGTAACGTACGTAATACGCTCCGCGACCGCAACCATCCGAGTGTTGTCTTCTGGAGTTTGGGTAACGAGAGTGGCTCTGGTCTGAACATCATGGCGGCTTACAACGCTGTTCGTAAGCTCGATAACCGTTATATCCACTATGAGGGATCAACACGAGATAAGGCTGAAGGTACCGATATCCACTCTGTAATGTATCCTGCTATGGATGCTTGGCGCAGCGGAACAACGGGTCCAGTGACCTCTGATGTGAACCATCCGAACACGAATAAGCCTTACTTCATGTGCGAGTATGCCCATGCTATGGGTAACGCTGTGGGCAATCTGCGTGAGTATTGGGAGGCTATGGAAGGCTCTCAGATGGGTGTTGGCGGTTGTATCTGGGACTGGGTGGATCAGAGTATCTACTCTTATGATGCGATTAAACAATCAATTGACAAAGAATGGATTCCCTGCTTATATCACAGGATATGACTGTCCGGGTCCTCATCAGTATAACTTCGTTAACAACGGACTTGTCAATGCCGACCGTGCATGGAGTGCTGAACTCGATGAGGTGAAGCGTATTTACCAGTGGGTGGGCTTCAATCTGAATAAAGACAGCCGCCAGGTGAAGTTGACGAATAAGTATCTCGACCGCAATCTCAACCAGTTCTATCTTAAGTGGACCCTCCTTGCCGACGGTAAGCCTGTACAGGATGGTATCGTTAAGAAACTGAATTGCGCTGCTGGTGGTACTGAAACCGTTGACTTGAAGTATAACCCTACAGCCTTTGCTGGTAAGGAACTCTTCCTCAATATCGGACTTTATACGAAGGAAGCAACTAACTGGTGCGACCGTGATTATCCTGTTGCTGAGTTCCAGCAGCAGTTGACACAGCGCACAGAGGTTCTCGATAAGGTTGATAACACTAAGGCTGATGCCCTTCACGCAACGAAGAATAGCGATGGTGGTTATACCTACGCGAACGGTAAGCAGAAAGTAACATTCGACGGACAGGGCAATATCACCCTTTGGGCATACGAGGGTAAGGACCTCTTTATGCAGAACAATGGTCCACGTTTCGACCGCTATCGTTGGATTGAAAACGATAACCCGATGGAGGCTTATGGTAATGATCCTACCGATAATGGCGTGAAGTCGCAGACAGCTACCTTCCAACTCTCTGACGATGGTAAGACGGCAACCGTGAATGTTACGCAGAACGGCAACTATGGTAAGGCTACTTATAAGTACACAATCAATGCAAACGGTACGATAGACCTCGCCAGCTCGTTTGAGGCACAGGGTAACGGAGCAAGACGTTTAGGCTTTAGTCTGAACTTCCCAAGCGACATGTCAAAGGTACGCTACTATGCACGTGGTCCTCGCGCAAGCTATATCGACCGCCTCGATGGCGAAGACTTCGGTCTCTATGAGACGACAGTCAAGGATATGTATGAGCCTTTCGCACACCCACAGAGCAATGGCAACCGCATCGGATTACGTTGGCTTACCCTCACAAACAACGAGGGCAATGGTGTGAAGGTAGAGACATCGGGTGATGTTGCCTTCTCTCTGACACCTTGGACAGACGCAGAATTGCGCACAGCACGCCACGAATGGGAGTTGCCAACATCTAATCGTGTCGTAGCACACTTTGATGCTATCCAGCAGGGTCTTGGTAACAAGTCTTGCGGTCCTGGTCCATTATCAAAGTATGAGATACAGAAAGGTAAAACCTACTCAAACATCGTGCGTTTCATCCCTTTTTCGGAAGCGGCAGATGATACCCCAGACGGAATCTCTGCCGTAGTAAACTCAGCGACAACAATGGCACAAGTCTACGACCTCTCTGGTCGTAGACTCCCTGAACCTCCTGCCAAAGGATTCTATATTCAGGGTGGAAAGGTTCATGCTAACTAACGCCTTGCAGTCTTCACTGCCTATGATTTGACTGTAGGGTAGGGGCGCACGTGGTATTCATCATTCTAAGGAGTGAGTGCCTCGTGCGCCTTTATATTTCGAAGTGGTAACTAAAAAGGTTTATGAAAAGTATCTTTCTTCCGTGTAGGGAGGGATGATAAAGTAAGCCAAAGCTATAATAATGTGCCCTTCTTTCCGTTTTCAAAGAGTGTGCGGAGGCTTAGCACATGGCGTGTTGATGGTAAACACCATTGGTGCGGAGCCTTAGTAAGCTCACAGAAGCTCTCTCTGAAGGGGGCGCGAAAGTATAAGACCTTTGTTATGAAGTAGTAAATAAAAAATATCTTTATTATGAAACAAAAAACTAACTATCTATTTCCTTTAGCCATTATCGGCTTATTCTTCTTCTCTATTGGCTTTGCCTTGGGTATCAACTCTTATCTGATGCCAGTATTAGAGAAGTCAATGCACATCTCTGGTGCGGCTTCAAGTCTGTTGCTTGCAGCGACTTTCATACCGTTCCTCTTGTTCGGTATTCCTGCAACCCATTGCATTAAGGCAATCGGTTATAAGCGTACGATGGCTTTGTCGTTCGCTATCTTCGCAGCAGCCTTTGGACTTTTCATCCTCGCAGCGAAGCAGAACTCACTGACATGGTTCCTCATTGCGAGTTTCGTCAGTGGTGCAGCTAATGCCGTTTTACAGGCATCTGTCAATCCATATGTGACGATTTTGGGTCCGATGGATTCGGCAGCACGTCGTATCTCTTGCATGGGTATCAGTAATAAGTTGGCTTGGCCAGTGACGACCCTCTTTATTACTTTGGTGATTGGTAAGGGTATTGGCGATACGCAACTCACCGATCTTTACATGCCATTCACCATCATTATCGGTATCTTTTTGCTCTTGGGTGTTATCGCATTGATGGCTCCACTGCCAGACGTGAAGGCCGCAGGTGAGGATGAGAGTGAGCGTGGCGACGAGGCAGCAGTCAGTTCATACGCTGACGGTAAGACAAGTATTTTGCAGTTCCCACATTTGTTGTTGGGCTGTTTGGCACTCTTCCTCTATGTTGGTGTAGAGACCATCTCGCTCGCTACGGCAACAGGTTATGCAAAGTCGTTAGGTTTGGAGGGTGATAACTACGGATTTATCCCTTCTGTGGGTATGATTGTGGGTTATATCTGTGGTGTAATCTTCATTCCACGTTACCTCTCTCAGGCTGCTGCAATGCGCATCTGCGCTATCATTGCCCTCGTTGGTAGTGTGGCTGTAGCCGTTGTGCCAGACCCCGTTATCTCCGTTTATTGCATTTCTTGATGGCATTAGGCTGTTCATTGATGTGGCCAGCGTTGTGGCCTTTGGCAATGGCAGACCTTGGCAAGTTCACTAAGTCTGGTGCTTCACTGCTGACCATGGCGATTGCCGGTGGTGCTGTGATGCCTTGGTTGCGTGGTATCGTGCAGGATTGCACCTCTTTCCAAACCTCTTACTGGGTCAGCGTCCCTTGTTTCCTCTTCATCCTTTACTACGGACTCGTAGGCTACAAGATTCGTACGAAGAAGGAGGGTTTATAAGGAGTTAAGGAGTTAAATGGAGTTAAAGGAGTTAAGACAATACCGCTGACTCATAGGATTGATGTGGAGTTAAGGAATTAAATGGAGTTAGAGGAGTTAAGACAACACCGTTGATTCTTCTTTCTTTGCCTAATATCATATTCCGCTTTTCCCCTTTCGCCACCTCCTTATTGTAAATAAAAATCAAGTCTTAAAAATAAAAAGAGCATGAATTGGCTTTCAATTCATGCTCTTTTCGCTTCTAAAAGATGCCCTTTTGAACCCTTATTAACGCCCTTTTGGAGTCCAATTAAGCACCTTTCAAAATTAATTCACAATTCATAATTCACAATTATTCGAACAGAGTTCTCATCAGTACGTCATAATTATGATTACCGATATTGCTCAAAGGTTAAACACAAATCATAAAGTTCAGAGTTCAATGTTCAAAGTTCAATGTTCAAAGGATAAGAGTTTCCTCTTGCGTAACTCACAAGAATATTGTATATTTGCAAAGAACAATTCTTTACCAAGCATATCAGAACTTATAGACATTCTTGAAGACTGATTGGCACAAGACAAAGCTGGCTTCTTGACGTACTGCTAATGGGTCATGCTACTCGAAAGAATATCTTTTGGATTATGGATAGTATAATGGAGGAGTTCTTGGACGAGGTGTTTTAAGCTCAATTAATTCTTATAGGAATAGACTCTCACCAACTGACTTTTGAAGTTGCTGTCACTGCTGTCAGGCTTCAGATGATTGTAATATGCTGAACGAGAGTTGGTTCGCTCAAATGTTAAAAGTGACAGCAAACAAAAAATAAACTTATAGACTACGAATTTCTCTAATCATTTTTGAACTTTGAACAATTAACTTTGAACTTTGAGGTTTGAGCATTGAACTTTATGATTTGTACGTTTAATGACTACGAATTTCTCTAATGACACGAATCATTATAGCTTACTTATTCGTGACATTCGTGTAATTCGTAGTTAACTTAATGTTTAGAACTACAAATGACTACGAATTTCTCTAATTACGCTAATATTATTGCGATGTAATTCGTGACATTCGCTTAATTCGTAGTTAACTTTATGCTTTGAGTAATAGTTTGAGGGATTAAAAAAAGCAAGTTGATAAGTTTATTACAACTCATCAACTTGCTATCATATAACTTGTTTACTCGTCAACTCGTTAACTTGTCAACTTGCATAACTCGTCAACTTTCAAACTCCCTACCATCCCTTCTTGGTTTGGTAGCTTTGCTTAGTCTGATTATTTTGTTTCGTCTTTGAATCACTGCTAACGCATAGAGGACGGATGTTATACATGTTGTACTTAGGATTGTTACCACTTCCGCTGCCGTTAACAGTACCTGGATAGAGCCAGCCATTGTTCATGTAGTAAGCTGAGAAAGCTGTTGCCTGTGCGTAGTTGCAGCGGTTAGCGTCAGAAGTCCAATAGTAAGCCTGACCACCTGGACGCTGGAGACGTGGTGCACCGTCGTTATACTCGGTGTAAGCACCAGCGAATGGGAAGAACACTCCCTTATCGATATCCTCCTTAGAGAACTTCTTCATATGTGTGTTACGCTCGTAGTATTTACCCACATAGATACCATTTGGACGGTTTGTGTTACCAATGATGTGGCCGTTCTTATCGAGTACTTTACCCTTCTTGCAAGCTGGAACGGTTGGGTCGAAGAGTACACCGACGATGATGTTACAGCCGTCTTGATAATAACCAACATACTCACCCGTCTTTGCCATCAGGTTATCGAAGTCAGCCTTTGTAGGCATCATGAACTTACCATTAGAAGCATAGTAAGCAAGGTCGCCATAGCATCTGTTCTGAATAACAGCCTGGAGATTACCCATATGATATGAATAATAACGTGAGTAGCTGTAGCTGTAATTGTTTGCACCAGCGATATTGCCCCAACGGAAATGGTCGAAAGCAGAGGTGTTGAAGGCACGTGGGAGGAAGTCTGGATAGAGGTTGAATGGATCAGAATTGGTATAGAAGTAATCCCAAGCCTGCTTAGCAAGTCTGTAACCAGGAACCCAACCCTCTAAATTTGTGCAAGGCTCATACTGCAAGTTGTATCTTCCCCACTTTGTTCCGTCAATGTCAATGCATGAAGTACAAGATACGACAACATCTTCGAGATAGTATCTTGCACGTTGGCAGTTGAAAGGTTCTTTGATTTCGTGGTGGTATATTTCTCCATCTTCAGTTTCAACAGTAAGCACTGGAGCAAAATGTGTGTCAGGGAAGAGTGCTACAAAGAAGGTATCCAATTGTGCTTCAGCTTTTACGGTCAAGTTTTCCTTAGGAGCATATGTCATTTTACCTGTGGCAAGGTCAAACTCTGCCTTGGTGTAGACATTCTGAAGTGTCAAACTCTTAATCTTCTTCAAAGGCTGTCCCTTGTAATGTATAGTCACTCCAAAAACAGAGTACTGCTTTTCAAAGGCTACATCAGCCAAGGCATTAACACCTTCAGACGAAATGTTCTTTACCTTATTCCAAGAGTAATCGAAGAATCTGAAGTTCTCAACGGTACCATTCTGATGACCCTTTACAACTTCGCCCTTGTCATAAACAGTATTCTCATCCAATCCTAAATTAACAACCCCCAGACGTGTATCAGTCGCATCATATCTGTAAGGATAGAAAACTGCTAACTCATCGCCATCTTTCCAATGAACATTACCTACAAACTTAGAAAAAAATCCGCTCTCTGCAATAGACAGATAATCGTAATCCTTCTGTGGAGAAGTAATGTTGTAAGCAATGAGACGGTCGCCTTTATTCCATGTGATAGCCTTTGTAAGCGACACATTCGTACGTGTCATAGGTGCCTGCACCTCTCTTACCGTAAATGAACGAGTAGCCGAACCTGCCACAGCAGATTGTTCATCAGTCACTTCAGTAGAACAAGAAGCAAGTATTAAAGTGGTTGCACTTAGTAATAGTGTGTAAAAACTTTTAATGGTCATGATTTTAAGTTTTTAGTTATTGGTTAAATGTTAGAACGTTAATCTTCAAAATTGGTGAAGTAATCCTCTTTTGCTGCAGGTGAAGGAGTGCCTACCTTTACAGAGCCCCAGCTATCTTTTGTCTGACCAATAGAAGGGTTGTTAGGAGGACAAGGAGCTTTTCTGCCACCTGGTGTAAGACCGCCATTATGACCGCCGCCCTTGCCGTCACTCTCACTCGCCAAGAGACTTTCTACCTCAACTTTTGTACACGCTGTGTACGGTTTCAAATAATTCTTCATATACATTTTTTTGTTTTTGGTTATTTCTGATTTAAATTTTATGAATAATAGGTTCTATATATATACATTTTTTTCGAGTCAAGTTCTATCTGAAGATGTAACAAGATATAGCAAGTTAACTTACGAAAATCTCTCCTTATATATAAGAGGTATTATACGCAAAAATTCAGATATACTATACGCATTTTTTTAAGTGTAACATAAACTTTGACGAAGCAAAGATATACAAAAAAACGTATACACAATTATATTTCTATTGATAAAAAAATAACTAATAAAGATTTACGAATCTGACATTCTTAAATTACGTAAAAATTCAGTGTTAAATAGACTTTCAAAAAGCAAAAAAATTCTAACTAAAAAAACACAACCAAAAATACAACATAAGTTAAGCGATGAGACAAGGCTTAACCCCTTTAAGCATAAGAAGTTGGTTTGTTAAGTGTAAAAAATATACTTTTCGGGTGCTACTTAGGGTAAAAAGCTGGTTTAAAAAGAGATATAAAAGGCTTACCTTTTCTCTCATCAAGATAGTAGTAAAGTGCTACGACTTTCCTATATAATAAATATGCAGGTTATGATGATGGGATTAACTTAAATTCTTTTATCTTAAAATGTCGGTGTCAGAATTGACTTAATCAGTAAAAGGGTGGGCGATTAGGTACGAAACCATGTTAAAAAGCATATAACTTGCAAGCTTTTTTATACGAAAACTTAAAAACTTCTTTACATCTTAATATGCAAACTTATGCATATTTCACAACTTAAGAATCAGATTCCCCAATTAATCGAACGGACTTCTTATCCGTATGTCTGTGTTTATAAATACGACCACGTCGCGCATATATACATATTACGGAGCCATATGAGACGATATAAAACAAAAACTTGCCAACGAATCGCACTTCACTGAGTTGTCCGAAGACAGCTCAACGCTGTACGAGCGTTGGCAAGATTATATTTAAACCTGCAGCTTTAAGAAGGGGACTTCCTAAAGAGAGGAGTTAGAAAGTATCTTATTGGAAAGTCATTACATATCTACCTGCATTTGAATTGTCCGATGTCAAAGTTATAGTACTACTATTAAAGGTTAAATAGTAAGCCCAGTTACTATCATCAGCATGACCAGTTGACGTCCAATAGTATCCACTTGTTCCTAAGTCACTGAAGTACCCCCAAGCGTAGTATCCCAAAGCAGGAAGGAAGAAGTAGCTGCTCTTATATGTAGGAGTACCCTGTTTAACTGTTTTATTGAGTGAGAAGTCATCTTGACGCATATCTCTATTATAAGGGGCTGGAGCTTTAAACTCTGATATCTGAGGAATATATAACTTTTTCAGTAGCCACATACCTCCTTTATGAAGATGTCCCATAGATGTCCAAATTTCTTCTCCATCCCAACGTGGGTCACCATTCGAGATATACCATGCCATCTGATTAACATTTGGAAGCATACGACAAGAGTACTTAGCATAATTAACACCTGCTGTTCTATCATTATTAAAGAAGTTGTCAGTACCATAACCTGAATAAGGTTCATTTGCAAGCACAGGCTGCAAAGGATTTGCTGAATTCCACTCACGCTCATTCCAGAAATTATTCTTTGCATCCCACATATAATACTTGCACCATCGTAATCTGTTACGTTGATATCGGCTGTCATATCATAGTAGTCGTTCTTCTCATAGTCGAACGCTGGATAAGTCTTAGTAATAGCACCCTCAACGTTTGTTGCATAGTCCTTAATCCAATAGCGTACGGTCAAGGCATGTCTACCAGGACGAATTACCACGTAGGCACCATTGGTTGCAAGGTCTGCAGTGCTGTTAGTCAATGGGAAACCATTAGCATAAGAACCGCTACCCTTTGTAGTCATAGTAATACTCTTACCGCTTGCAGAACCTGTCAACTCACCTGTTGTTGTGTCAAGTGTGTAAGTACCAGTAATATCATTATCAGATGTTACCTCAATCTTTGTCAACTGACAATTCTTTACACCTGTATTGTTTGTAAATGGCTGGAACACGAGGATAGCTGCCTGGTGATCGAGACGGAAGTTAAATACGCCATTACCACCTGTTGCATTTGCTGTACCACAGTCACCTGCCTCACCAATATGTGTGGTGCTATTAGGCTGTGCCTGACTCTGTGTTGCAGAGATTGTTACGTTGTTGTTAAGACCATTCTTACCAGGGTAATATACCTTATAAGTTGTGCTGTTAGTGTATTTACCAGGAACCATAAACTTAAAGCTGGCAGTCTTCTCTGTTGGAGCATTGCTACTCTTCTGCCAAGTTCCGTTATCATCCTTTACATAGATATGATCACCAGCCTCCCAGAAGAAAGCACCGTCGTCATAGTTGAGTGATGTACGAGTTGCAGCAGCACCTGTCACGAATGAAGTAAGGTTGCTATTGTTTTCAGTGTTTGTTTCTACAGTGCTTTGTGCTACATCTTCATTAGAGCAAGATGCAAACACCATTACAATGCCACACAATGCTATTAATGATAGCAGGCGCACCTTAAAAGTCTGTTTTCTCATTATTAATATAGTCTTTTTGCTTATTACTTATTTAATTAAAACTCTCTTTTGATTAATCTTCCCACAAAGAAGTATGTCCATTGCTTGACGAAGTCTCGTCGCCAACCTCAAGCCACTCAAGTGCTTGTTTTGCATTATTAGCATTAGGACCTTTCTTGTGATTACCAGGTTTATGCTGACCAGGGAATGATGTATTTAATATAGAACTCTCACTGTTGATGCTCATTATCTCTGTCTGAGGCTTCTGATATCCCAATTTAATCTTATTCTGTTTCATAACTTATGGTATAAAATGCTGTTTATTTACTTATTTTATTATCCTTATTCTCAATTTGTAGGACGTAAAATGTTTACACTCACTCTTTAAAAGTGGGAGTATAAGGGTGATATTGAACTGGTATTTAATCCTGATTCTGTTATCCTAATTGAAGAACTTTATGCAGTTTCACACTGCTCTTTTTACCTTATTATTTAATATCAAGGCTTTGTTCGTTCTTAATTATATTTATCCCTAAATTACATCCTTTTAGTAATTAATTCTCATTTTCGGTTGCAAAATTACTGAAATAATTTCAATCTCGCAAGATTTTTAATTAAAAACAACCCTCACTTTTTTTCATTTTTTTCACTTGCTTTCTTTATGACTAACAAGCTCTTATAAGTAGTGAGAATGCGAAGTTATGAGGCTAAAAAAAGGGTTTGAAGTTAAAGGCATTGATTAAAAAAATAGAATAAAGACTTATATACTTGTAAGGTATGACTATCCTTAATGAGGCGACCTTACAATGCGGGATAAACTACAAGTTAAAAAGCAAATATATACTATGTCTATCCTTTTTCTACAAGTAAATGATTCTTATGCTAATTGATATTTGTAAACTATTTTTTTATACAACTCAAAAACCAATACATGCTCTTTAAGCTTCTTAAAGACGCCTAATTGACTTGCAAAAGATGCCCTTTAAGACCCTTACTAACGCCCTTTTGAAGTCCAATTAAGCACCTTTTATGTTGCAAATTTATAACCGACTGATTTTCTGTTGATTGCAAACTTGCTTTTTATCCGTGTTTTTGTCTTTATTTATAGCTGTTTTATTCGAAATTATGTAATGATTTTTTTCAAACCTTTGTTTGCGGATTTTTTTGAAGGCTAAAAAGAAATGATTTTCAATGTTAGAGGGTGATAATAGGGTAGATTGTTGACAGTCTTAGCTATGTTTTTGTTTGATGAGTAACTTCGATTCTTCCGTTAAAGCAATACGAAAATCGTTCACACATTTAACGGAAGAACCAATAATTCTTTTGCGTTTCTATGATAAGAAGAACTAAAATCAGAATTTCTCGTTTGGAGTGACATTCTTACATTTGGGTATATATAAGAATTTTCAGAGTAAAAATGTCATCTTAAAATAAACACATAATGATTTATTACTTGGTCTTATCGTTTCGTCTTGCCAAATAAATCAGCGTGTGTTCCTGTATTCATCATGAGCAATGTCAATTCTGTGTTGTTCTGTTCCCATATAAGCAACCAGTCAGGTTGTATATGGCATTCCCATTGTCCATCCCTATTACCATGTAACAAGTGAGGTCTAAATTGGACAGGAACTCTACCGTTAGTTACCAATTCGTTGATAACCTCTTTGAGCTTATCCATTGGCAGCCCACGCTTCTTGCATCGTTTGAGGTCTTTCTCAAACTGGTGTGTTGTCAAGAGTTTATATGCCATCAGATGCCTAACTTGGAAAACAATTCATCTGCATTAGCATACTCGTTGACACGCCCTTGTTCCTTGTCATTAAGTGCCTGTTCGTAAGCAGTGTGCTTAGTTGTGGTTTTATGTACCGTCCACCCCATACGTTTTACGAGCGACTTCAATAACGATGTATCAGCCTTGGGAATTTCCAAGGAATAGGTGTCTGTTATTGTACTATCTGTATTCATTACTTGTCCTCCTGTATTTTTATTTATATTGCAAATATAGTCTTTTTCTTTTTGAGAGGTGCAAGAGAATAAAAGAAAAAAAGCACCAAATGATAATTCAAATTGATGCTTTATAAAAGTATCCTCATCAGTACGTTATAATTACTACTTTAATTCATAATTCATAGTTCATAATTCACAATTCATAATTCACAATTCATAATTATGATTACCGATATAGCTCAAGGGTTAAACTCAAATCATAAAGTTCAAAGTTCAAACCTCAAAGTTCAAAGTTAATAGTTCAAATCATAAAGTTCAAAGTTCAAACCTCAAAGTTCAAAGTCCAATGTTCTACTTGTTTCTTTGTCGTTTGAAATAAAAATCGTAACTTTGCAGCCAAATTATTATATAATAAGGTATTAGAAAAAGATGATTACACTTTCAAACCTTGCTATCCAATTCGGCAAGAGAGTTCTATACAAGGACGTTAACTTAAAGTTTACACCAGGTAATATTTACGGAGTCATTGGTGCCAATGGTGCTGGTAAATCAACCTTGCTTCGTGCCATTTCTGGCGACTTAGAGCCAAACAAGGGAACAGTAGAGTTAGGACCAGGTGAGCGTCTGTCGGTATTGGAACAGGACCACTTCAAATATGATGAGTATAAGGTAATGGACACAGTCCTCATGGGGCATGATGCACTTTGGCAGAACATGAAAGAGCGTGAGGAACTTTATGCTAAGCCAGAGATGACTGAGGAGGATGGTAATCGTGCTGCCGACTTAGAGTTGAAGTTTGCTGAGATGAATGGATGGGAGGCTGAAAGTAATGCCGCACAGTTGCTCCAGAACCTTGGCGTTAAGGAGGATTTGCATGAGAAGCAGATGTCACAGCTCTCAAATACTGAGAAGGTGCGTGTGATGTTGGCTAAGGCTCTCTTTGGTAAGCCAGAGAACTTGTTGCTCGATGAGCCTACTAACGACCTCGACCTTGAGACCGTTGAATGGTTAGAGGATTATCTCGGTGAGATTGATGAGCATCAGACAGTATTGGTTGTATCGCACGACCGTCACTTCCTCGACTCAGTCAGCACACAGACAATCGATATCGACTTCGGTAAGGTAACCGTCTTTGCAGGTAACTACTCATTCTGGTATGAGAGTTCACAGTTGGCTTTACGTCAGGCTCAGAACCAGAAAATGAAGGCTGAGGAGAAGAAGAAGCAGTTGGAGGAATTCATCCGCCGATTCTCTGCCAATGTTGCTAAGAGTAAGCAGACAACATCACGTAAGAAGATGTTGGAGCGTCTGAACGTAGAGGAGATTCGTCCATCAAGCCGTAAATATCCGGGTATTATCTTCTCTATGGAGCGCGAACCGGGTAACCAGATTCTTGAGGTTGAGAACTTAAAGGCTGTTGATGAGGACGGAACAGTACTCTTCGATAATGTGAACTTCAATATTGAGAAGGGACAGAAGGTAGTTTTCCTCTCTCGCAACTCAAAGGCTATGACTGCGCTCTTCGAGATTATCAATGGTAATCGAGAGCCTGATGCTGGTACATATAATTGGGGTGTGACAATCACTACGGCTTATCTCCCATTGGATAATACCGAGTTCTTCGATTGCGATCTGAATCTCGTTGACTGGTTGTCACAGTTCGGACCAGGTAACGAAGTGGCTATGAAGGGCTTCTTGGGTCGTATGTTGTTCAAGCAGGAAGAGGTTGAGAAGAAGGTGAACGTACTCTCTGGAGGTGAGAAGATGCGTTGTATGATTGCACGTATGCAGCTTCAGAATGCCAACTGCTTGATTCTTGATACACCAACTAACCACCTTGACTTGGAGAGTATTCAGGCGTTTAATAACAACCTGATTGGCTTCAAGGGTAATATCCTCTTCAGTTCACACGACCATGAGTTTATTAACACCGTTGCTGATCGTATCATTGAGTTGACTCCAAAGGGTACCATCGACAAGCTGATGAGCTACGATGACTATATCCATGATGAGCAGATTAAGGAGCAAAAAGCAGGAATGTACTAAGATTGTCAAAACATGGCATACTATTTGCAAGGGTATGCCATGACAAATAGTGCAATATAATTATGAGTAAGAAAGAGAAATATAAAGATTGAAGGCGAAGAACTGGAGTTGAATAACGAAGAAACAACCCAGAACTATGCTGAAGCACAGGCGGAATATGCTAACGGAGAGGAGACTCCTGCAGAGGAAGAACTCGACCCATTGGTAGCTGCACAGAACGAAGCTGAGCAGTGGAAAGACAAGTATATCCGTTTGGTTGCCGAATTTGATAACTACAAGAAACGTACACTGAAGGAGAAGTCAGAACTGATTCTCAACGGAAGTGAGAAGACTGTAGCTGCTATTCTGCCTATCCTTGACGACTTTGAGCGTGCTACTGCCGATAAGACAGAGGACCCACAGGCAATTAAAGAAGGTTATGAACTTATCTATAAGAAGTTTTTGAAGGCCTTGGAGACACTCGGTGTACATAAGATTGAGACCGATAATGCCGACTTCGATGTCGACTACCATGAGGCTATCGCAATGGTTCCTGGTATGGGCGACGATAAGAAGGGCAAGGTTATCGATTGTGTACAGACTGGTTATACGCTCAATGACAAGGTTATCCGTCACGCAAAGGTTGCTGTCGGACAATAATTTCATAAGGAAGAATGGCAAAAAGAGATTACTATGAGGTGTTAGGTGTCAGCAAGAATGCCTCTGAAGACGAAATAAAGAAAGCATACAGAAAACTTGCTATTAAGTATCATCCTGACCGTAATCCGGATGACCCTGAGGCTGAAGCAAAGTTTAAAGAGGCTGCTGAGGCTTATGATGTACTGCACGATCCACAGAAACGCCAACAGTATGACCAGTTTGGTTTCGATGCTCCTGGTGGTGGCTTTGGTGGTGGTCCCTTCGGTGGAGCTGGTGGTTTCTCTATGGACGATATCTTCTCTATGTTTGGCGATGTGTTCGGCGGACATGGCGGAGGATTTGGTGGCTTCGGAGGTGGCGGTCATCAAGCCCCTAAGTTCCGTGGCTCTGACCTTCGTTTGAAGGTTCGTCTGTCGTTGCAAGAGGTTGCTACGGGTGTTACCAAGAAGTTTAAGGTGCATAAGGACGTTCCTTGCGAACACTGCCATGGTACTGGTGCTGAGGAGGGTAGCGGAACAGAAACTTGCCAGAACTGTCATGGTTCGGGTGTTGAAATCCGTACACAGCAGAGTATCTTTGGTATGATGCAGACCCAGACTACCTGTCACGTATGTAATGGTGAGGGAACTATCATTAAGAATAAGTGTACTCACTGTCATGGTGAAGGCGTTGTAAAGGCGAGGAAGTCGTTGAAATCAACATACCAGCGGGTGTTGCTGAAGGTATGGTGGTCAATGTTCCGGGCAAGGGTAATGCAGGTAGACACAATGGTGTGGCTGGTAATATCCAAGTATATATCGAGGAGGAACCTAACGACACCTTCATTCGTGACGGACAGAACGTCATCTATAATCTCTTGCTCGATTTCCCAACAGCTGCCTTAGGAGGTCAGGTGGATATCCCAACCATTGATGGCAGCAATGTAAAGATTAAGATTGAACCAGGAACACAGCCAGGTAAGACGCTCCGCCTACGTGGTAAGGGTCTTCCAGCCGTACAAGGTTATGGCAGCGGTACTGGCGATTTAGTGGTTCACATCAGTATTTACGTTCCAAAGGAGTTGAATAAAGAGGAGAAGAAAATCATCGAGGACTTACGCCAAAGCGAAAACTTCCGTGGTGATAACAGCACTAAACGCTCTATCTTCGAGAACTTTAAGAAACTGTTTAGTTGAGCAAGTTGACGAGTTTGACGAGTTGACAAGTGAACAAGTTGCTTGTAGACAGAGTAAATAAAAGACAAAGTAACAGATGAACATATCTTAAGTTGACGAGTGAACTAACGAGTTGACAAGTAAACGAGTTTTTAATTAGCAATGAGTTTACAAACAAAATTGAAATAATGATTATATGCCCCATTAGACTTCTTTGGCTAATGGGGCTAAATCATTTCCCTACATTCCATCAACACCCAACACCCAACACCCATCACCCCCCCATGAACTACCAAGAAACCGTAGAATATCTATTCAATAGCACACCCGTCTTTGAACACGTCGGGGCATCTGCTTACAAAGAAGGACTCGAGACAACAAAGGCTTTGGACGAGCACTTTGGACATCCACATACCCACTTCCTTTCTATTCATGTTGCAGGAACCAACGGAAAAGGTTCATGCTCCCACACGTTGGCAGCTATCCTCCAAGCTGAAGGATATAAGGTCGGACTCTATACCAGTCCTCACCTCGTTGACTTCCGCGAACGTATCAGAGTCAATGGAGAAATGATATCTGAACAGGAGGTTATCGACTTTGTTGAACAGGAACGCAACTTCTTTGAGCCACTGCACCCTTCTTTCTTTGAACTCACAACAGCCTTAGCTTTCAAGCACTTTGCTGAGCAGAAGGTTGATATTGCTATCATCGAAGTGGGCTTAGGTGGTAGGCTCGATTGCACAAACATTATCACTCCTATCTTATCGATTATCACCAATATATCACTCGATCACACCCAGTTCCTCGGTAATACGCTCGCAGCTATCGCAGCAGAGAAGGCTGGTATTATCAAACATCGTGTACCTGTCGTTATTGGTGAGTCTGTCCCTGAAACACAGATTGTTTTTAAGGCAAAGCACAGAAAGAGGATGCGCTCATTGTCTTTGCTGAAGACATCCCTGCAGTGCTTTCTTCTCATCCCAACCCTGATGGTGGTATCGCTTATCAGACTCGTTTCTTTGGCGATATTGTGGGCGAATTGGGTGGTAGCTACCAAGAGAAGAACGCTAACACGGTCTTAACAGCCGTCATGCAACTCTATAATAAAGGTGTCATTAAGAACGCTGAAAGTATTGCTAAAGGCTTTGCCAATGTTTGCGAACTGACGGGCTTAATGGGTAGGTGGCAGAAGCTACATGCTAATCCATTGGTGATTTGCGATACAGGACACAACGTTGGTGGATGGACCTATCTCTCCCAACAAATCAAACGTCAACAATGTGCGCAGAAGCGCATTGTCTTTGGTATGGTGGATGACAAAGACCTACATGCTGTCATGTCCATGCTCCCTGATGATGCCATTTACTATTGGACACAACCAAGTACGCATCGTGCCTTCCCAGTAGAGAATGTTGCCGCAACAGCCGACGATTACGACCTACACGGAAAGGTCTTCCCAACCGTCCTCGAAGCCTACCAAGCTGCCCTTCAAGATGCTGACGAACAAGATTTTATCTTCGTTGGCGGCTCCAGCTATGTGGTTGCCGACTTGCTGACAAGCCTACAAAAGAAATAGCAAAAGACCCTTCTTTATTAACCCCATATTACTAAATAAAGTTTGATTTTAGTTTGCTGTCACTTTTAACACTTTACCTTAGATGCTTATAATCAACGCATTATAAGTATACAAGAAGTGACAGAAGTGACAGCAAAGTTGATTTTCATAATATCACGACCTCTCATTAGATGTTGGCAGTACTATGTCTTGTGAAATTTTAATTCCTCTTTCATTGCGAATTGCTTTCCATAACTTTGCAAAAGTTACCGACTAAAATATGTTAACGCACAACATTTAATTTACCTCCAAACAGTCAAAAAAGTAGGGGGTATTGTTGCAAAAGACAGATAATTTCCATAACTTTGCAAAAGTTACCGACTAAAATATGTTAATATGACCATTCAAGAACAGATAAAACAACGGATAGACGAAGCTGAACCAGGAACGGTTTTCTTTGTCAATGACTTTGCTGAGTTTGATAATGAATATGTCAGTAAGTTATTATCGACGATGAAAGGTTTTGGTGTTCTTGAACGCCTCGCAAAGGCATATACTATAAGCCGATAGTAACTAACTATGGCAATGTATATCCTTCGGCAGAGAAGATTGTAAAACTGATCGCAGAACATGAAAATGCGGAGATTCTACCAACAGGAGAATATGCTTTGAACGCCCTTGGTTTGTCAACACAGGTTCCGATGAAGGCAATCTATCTAACAACAGGATCGCCGAGGACTATAACTATAGGGAACAAGAAAATAAGACTGAAGCACAGAACTCCCAGCACATATTCGTATCACAGCAAGTTAATGCCATTACTTGTTTTAGCACTCAAGGCAAAGGGGCAATCAAACATAACTTCTGCTGATACAAATAGAATTGAGAAGTTAATCTCTGACTCAACCGAAAAGCAACAGATAAAAACGGATTTGGCAACAGCGCCAGTCTGGGTTCGCAAGTATATAAAACCAATAATAGAAAAGTATGAGCATTTGGCAAGATAAGACAATCGAAGAGCGTATCGCAATCGTACAGAATACAGCATTGAGAACAAATATAGAGGACTTGGCTATAGAGAAGGACTGGTGGGTAACGATTACCCTCAAAGCACTTTTCTCTACGTCATTTTCGGAGTTCCTGCTTTTCAAAGGCGGAACAAGTCTTTCTAAAGGTAAATGGGAGAACATTGATTTAAGAAGGTTCAGTGAGGATATAGACATATCTCTTAGCAGAAGTTGGTTTACTGAAACGGAAGAAAAACAGAAGCTATATCCTTTTGCCAAGTGCGAGAATAATAATCAACTGAAAAGCTTGCGGAAGGCATCGAGGGAGGTTATTTTCGAGCGACTTTCTCCTGAGTTAAATGAGCAACTTGCAAAATTGGGAGCTAAAGATTTCTACGTCGAGAATGTAAAGAGTATCATACAAGATGGTGTTGAGATTCCTATTGATACAGACCGTGACCCAGTAGTGCTGAATGTTGTCTATCCCAGCATCTTAGATGAAACAAATGAATACATTCAGCCAAAGGTCAAAATCGAAATCAGCTGTATGTCTATGGATGAACCTTTTGAAAACCGAGCATTAACTTCACTGATTTATGATACTTTTAACGAAGTGGATAATGCTACCCAATGCTTTGTTCCTACGGTACTTCCTATCCGGACTTTTTTGGAAAAGGCATTATTGCTTAATGAGGAATATCAGAAGAAGTCGCCCAGAAGCGAAAGAATGAGCCGTCACCTTTATGACTTGGAGAGATTGATGGACACCTATTCAGAAACAGCTATCAACGACTCAGAACTTTATAAAAGTATCATAGAGCATCGCAAGAAATTCTATCATATCAGTTCTGTGGATTATGACTCTGATAAGCGAGAGAATATTAAGATCTGGCCTACTGGAGAGATAGAAAATTTGTTCCGAGATGATTACAAAGCAATGATAGAATCATTCATTTATAACGAGAATCCATTGACTTTTGACCAACTGCGGGAAAGAATTCTATTGTTAGAGGATAAATTTCGAGAAAACACATAGTACCGAAACAAGATTATTTGGTTCAATGAAGGTGGAATTAGGTGGAGGCTACCTGGTGGTACTTATGAGATGCCATCTCTCAACAATAACTATCTTGAAAAAAGAAGCAAAATGCTACATAAACTTTTAATAGAAAAAAACATTTTATAATAAATTTTTGTTTATCTTTGTGTTTGATCTTCCGTAAATCAAAAAAAGTATTATTTATATAAAAAGTACTAATATGAAACAAATCTACATCTTGTTAATAGCCCTACTCATGGGCTTATCAGCTAAAGCAGAAAGCTCTGGTACCTGTGGAGCTAATCTAACATGGCACCTTACTGATGATGGAGTTTTGACCATTTCAGGAAAAGGGGAAATGTATGATTATTCAGTTCCATACAACAGTGCACCATGGAGATACTCTGGTGTTAAACGAATTATAATAGGTAATCGTGTTACGACAATTGGACAGACTGCTTTCAGCGGTTGTAGCTCTCTAACTTCTGTAACCATTCCCAATAGTGTTACGACAATTAAGGAATATGCTTTCAGCGGTTGTAGCTCTCTAACTTCTGTAACCATTCCCAATAGTGTTACGACAATTGGAGAGTCTGCTTTCAATCAGTGTAGCTCTCTAACTTCTGTAACCATTCCAAATAGTGTTACAACAATAGGAAGGTCTGCTTTCGAGGATTGTAGCTCTCTAACCTCTGTAACCATTCCCAATAGTGTTACGACAATTGAAGTATATGCTTTCAGCGATTGTAGCTCTCTAACTTCTGTAACCATTCCAAATAGTGTTACGACAATAGGAGGTTGGGCTTTCAGCGGTTGTGGCTCTCTAACTTCTGTAACCATTCCCAATAGTGTTACGACAATAGGAGGTTGGGCTTTCAGCATTTGTAGCTCTCTAACCTCTGTAACCATTCCAAATAGTGTTACTACAATTGGCGACAATGCTTTCATGGGTTGCAGTTCTCTAACTTCTGTAACCATTCCTAATAGTGTTACGACAATAGGTAGCGAAGCTTTTAGCGATTGCACCAACCTACAAAAAGTAAATATCGGAAATAGTGTTAAGACTATAGGAGAATTCGCATTTAACAAATGTACCAATATAACACAGATTTCAAGTGAGGCAGTCGTACCTCCAACCTGTGAATCAGGTGTTTTTTTCTACATAAATACATCTAAATGTAAACTTATTGTTCCTAAGAATAGTCTTGACGCATATAAACAAGCATACCAATGGGAAGATTTTTCCTTAATAGAGGGTAGTACTACTGGTATTACAAACACTGTTAATAATAAAGCAGGACTTGTCGATGTCTATACAATAGATGGAGCAAAACGGCTAAGTAAAGCAAGCACTGACGAAATTAATGCTTTGCCTAAGGGTGTTTATATTGTCAATGGTAAAAAGATAATCATTAAATAATGGACACAAGGGTTTTCCTAAGCCACACCATATATTTTTACTTGTTGTATGTTCATCTGACAAAGAAATAAGAACAGAAACTTACAGTAAAACATCGACGGCTTATATAGAAAACCTTATTACTATACAGCAGCAAGTGAGCAATCATTTGCTGCTTTTTCATTTACTTTCTAACAAATATCAATGCAAAGAGTTATATTTGGTTCTTCCGAAATATGGAGTGATACCTTTTGAGATTAGAAGTTTGAAGATAGGTCACACAGAGCAAAGGAGGGCACAGAGGTTTTATAAAGCAGAAATCGTTAGACACAGAGGCACCGTTGGTGCGTGGAGGAACAGAGGATATTTGCGAGTTTTATTAATATTTTGTCTACTTCATTACAAAGCAGTGGTTTGCAAGGTTTCTTAAAACGTTTATTACCAAAGTTATCAGCAACACGTACACTACGCCTCTGTCGCTCTTTGTGCCTTCGGCACCTCCGTGAGATTGTCTGCTTTCACCTCCGTGTTCTCCCCCTCTCTGTGTGCCTTTTATATGTAGTAGGCTTGCTTTATCACTCCAAATTGCTGAAGACCCTTTTATCTTTGATATGCACTACAAATATGCTACTTGAAAGACTGAATCAGTGGCATCAATACCTTTTCTTGCAGCTCTTTTCTATTAATAGTGGGGTACATCTCATCTCCTTTGATTTGAAATGAAGATGTAAGACAAATAATGTAGACTCTGCCGTTTATAAAATATGGAACAGCATACAAGGGAGCCTCGCATTCTTCTATCATGAAATACTCCTTGTTGATGACAGGAAAACTCCACCCCGCCTCTGCAGACTCCAAGGCAACGATTGCCACTACTTCTTTCTGTAGACTGTCTTTAAGCAGCCATACATCTTTTGTTGTAATCGAAAAAGGATGTTTAAGCCACTTAGCATCCAACCCCTTCACCACTGCTTTGATAAGCCATGTATTTGCTTTATCTTTGTGTAAACCAGTAAAAGCCTTACCTGTCCATCGAAGTTTATAAGTGTTTTCTACAGATATAATGCTGTAAGTTGGTGTAGACTCCTGTCCTTTGACGTTTTGTTGCAGTTGCTTATTCTGATTTTGTTGTGAATTATCTTTTGCCGACGATGATACCGTCTGCGCTGTACAATTACAAAGTATGCAAACCAGACCTACGAAATATAATGCTAATCTCTTCATACTACTGTTATATTTTAAACCTAAATTGATTTGACATTGGAGTAATAGTTGGCTTTGGAGCTGCCTCAATCTCTATATATAACTTTCCCGCCTTTATCAATCTGTGAATAAATTAAGCGTAAAGATAGTTTTTCCACCTTATACAACATATTTTTGTGCATTAATTATTCTTAATTATTAGTTTTCTTGAAGTTCTGAGAAAGAATGCTGAAAGTGATACTCCTTTATACACTAAAGGCACCTACGTTAGTCGATAATATTCCGCCTCTCTAAATTCTTACAGTACACATCGCACATATACTCATAGAAAAATATCTATAGCCGCCATACTTCCACAACTTCTGTGAGAAGATGAACACAATTATGATTAATGCCAAAGATCAATGTTCAAACCTCAAAAATCAAAGTTATTCAACATCAAAATTCATTACAAATTTTCGAACAAAAGGTTTAAAATAAAGGATGAAAGCACGTGTAAAAAGCGGATTCGTAACTAACAGTTAATCAGACTGTTATAAAATAGTAAAGTAAAAGGTGCTTAGTTGTACTTCAGAAGGGCGTTAGTAAGGGTCTTAAAGGGCACCTTTTGCAAGTCAAAAGGGCGTTAATAGAAAGCCAATTAACGCCCTTTTCGTTTCGTATGTTTGAATAATCTTTACAAAGAAAGGGGACTTTGGGTTTTGAACATTGAACTTTGTGGTTTGGATATTGACCTTGCTCCTTATACTCAATGTGAAAGGCTGCACCAAAATAGATTGCTCTTACTTTGATACAGCCTTATTATCCTTTCATCCTTTTACCTTTAGTCGCTTCTAATACCTTGCAACCGTTTCTTAATCGTTACTTTATTGCGTTGCCCTTCTCATCTCGTCTTGATAGTGAAGCGACTTTTACTTCAAAGTCTGCGGTTGTGTTGTTGTCATCCACGTATTTTTACCATCCCACTTTCTTACCAGCGCAAGGCCAGAAGAGATGGGGTAATCGCTTTGTTTTAGGCTGGAGAAAGAGACGTCGGTAACGGCATTGTAGCCTCTGTCTAACTTACTTGGGCGCATCTGGAACATACGACGAGGACAGATGGTGATACAGTCGATTACGCACTCAAAGGGTACTTCGATGGCATAGAAGTCACCGAAGGCACTACTGGTGACGGTGATATAATGCAGATAACCTTTGCTATCCTTTGTTTCGGCATAGTTCTTCTTGAATTCCTCTGGTGTCCATGGCAGTTTTATCAAGGCTATACCATTGCTCTCAGAGATGTGAGAGAACTCGTAAGCAGGACCAATATTGCCACTGGCATCGGTGGATGTGAGGATTGCATTCATGTCTGGAACGTTCGGATTATTCTTCTGTCCGGGGTCGTAGTTGCTGTTTGTCCATTCGAAATCGGCTTTACTCAAGTCCAAAAAGGCATTCAATCCGCCATACATACTCAGGTCCTCGCCCTCTAACTCAGCCTCAAATTTAGCCTTGTGGTCGATGGCATACTTTGCAACGATAATGGTTTGACCCGGCTTAACAGGGTAGTCATTGCCCTTACCGGGGAAATAAGAGATACCCGATGCACCATAATAACGATTGACGAAATCGTCTTTTGGTGCGAACTGAATGGCTTGCTTGGATCGATAGCATTGACACACAAGGCTAATCCGTCAAGATATTTCACCTCGTCCGTAGGGTTAAAGATGGTGATATACTGATCGTCATTGTACATCTGGTTCATATTCTTCATTCCCCACGCACGTACATCACGATACCAATAATGCCCAACATAGAACACTTCCTTGATAATCAAGTGGTCTAACTTTGTCTTAGAAGTGGATTGCTTCACAGGCATTTCATTACGCGTACAGCTGTTCAGCCCTAAAAGCATAAGGCTAAAAAGCAGGTACGCAGTTATCTTCTTTTTCATCATTTGTTTTCTTCTATTTATGTTTATATCATTGTGAGCAGTGGGAGGGACTATTGCCACGAGAGGAATAGATTGTGAGTTACAGACGTATAGATACTTCCTTAGCGACGACACTGTCCTCTCCCTCTGTCCATGTTACAAGAACCAGTTTCCGAAACCAGAGCCACCACCAATGCCGTGGGTCTGTACATTCTGCGAAGCTTCCAACGCATCTAATGGTGACAGGCCTATTTCGTGACCTAAGTAGAAATAGAGTGGGTCGTTCGGGTCGATGGTTGTAGGGTCAGTATCAAAGCTACTGCAGAACACTTTGATAGGGATATTAAAGCGGAAAAGCTCCTTCCATTCTGAATCTGCCCCATACTCCTTTGGCTCGTCAGGGTTGTAAGCCTCTGAACAGATGAACGGACTGCGGAAGACATAGGTTGAATGGCGATTAAGATACTCGTCCTTCGGTATTAATGCCTTCTTTCCTTTCGGACATTTCATCACTCTTACAGACAGATAGAACTTTGGCAAGAGGTAAGACGGACGTGTATAACGACCTGCCTCACCCGTTGCTGGGTCCAAACGACGTGTAATCTCTAATGGCCACTCTTGATGAAGCGCATCGTTTTCATCGGCATCAATATCGAAATTGAAGTGTCCCTTCAGTCTACACGGTCTTGGTCGTAAGGTGCAACTGCCCAGTCAGCATCCTCACGGGTCAACGGTGGGAGAAGACGTTGGTTGAACAACTCACGCGCTCCGTCAGCCATTGCGTTATGAATCCACGTATCACGATAGGTATATTCAAATATCTTCGGAGTCAGTTCGGCACGTTCCTTCCACGTCGTCTTATTCGCAAAGAGTGGAGAAGGCACCGGTGTCGTATCAACTGTACCGCCTTTCTTCCAGTCACCAAACTTGTTCTTCTTTGGTTTCCACGTACCACGGCAGTCCATCACCTCGTAAGGATTACCCTTATCGTCGACCTCGCTCACCGTGAAGAATATCTGATACTCATCAGAGTGGTCGAGAATATCATCGTTCATCAGCTTACCCTCCTTGTCGAAGAAGTAGAGGCAGAGTCCCCAACGCTTCAGTTTTCCACCGATGATACGGATGTAATCGGGTCCAGTCTTACCATCGCTCTGTTCAAGATACGTCACCGTACTCTGGCGTTGCACCTCAACCGTAGGCCATTTTGCTGTATTGTTGCGGATGATAACAAACTCCTCCTGCTTCCAAGGGGCGTTATGATAAACGAAGTTACCGTGCATCATACCGTCACCGTGGGAGTGTCCCTCTTTAAACATAGCCAAACAGGTAGCCCAACCATTGAAGGCTCCGTCTGGGTCAGGGTTGTTTACCTGCTCAGAGACCTTTATCTTCGACAGACTATCTACATAACGGTCAGCACCGCTACGTGCTAATCCCTTGCTTTCCAAGGGGTTTTCGTTATAATCAACATGTACATTGCCAAACACAAAGTTGTCACATGAAGTGAAACTGCGGCAACACATGATAATAAAAGAATGTTCTTGAATATCTTATTCATCTTCCCAATTCGTTTTTACATCAATACTACGTTATGTCTGTACTGTGTGAAGAAGTCTTGTGGCTGTGTCAGCATACGCCAAAGCTGTGCCTTGTTGGCAGCAGGATAGAATCGCTTAACATCCTCAAAACACTTGTCTTCACCGTCCTTGGTATTGGCTATCACACGAACAGACAGCGGATAGTCGATATCAAAGCTATCCCAACCCGGTTGTAACTGGTTGAAATCCCATAGGAAGCTATGCTCGCTATTGTTCGTGTTGCAGTACTTCGCAGGCTTCTCTGACTCTCCTACGTGCTGCTGTCCTTTGTTAAGAATGTGACAGATGCGCACCTGTAGCTGGAAAGCGATGTCTGATTTGTGAAACTGCATGATGCCCTTAAAGCCCAATCGGTCTAAGTCTGAGCCGACGTCCAAGCTGCGTTTCTGATGCAGTAAACCCACGGTATGACCATAACGCTGGCGTGGTGCCTCTGTGTCTGGGTCGGTGAAGTCATCGTTATAGGCTTCTGTAAAAAGTTTTCCGAGTTCTTCTTCCACTGGATCTGTGTCTCGATACTCATAAGTAAAGACCTCTGGAGTAATCTTATTTAGCTCCATTGGATCAATAGTTTTGTAGAGATGATAGGTCTTTCCACCGAAGTTATAAGGCTGCAAAGCCTCTGGTTTTCCCGATACCTCAATCGACTTCCATGCCAACTCACTATCGAACGGCACCAAATTCTGTCCCAATGTGTAGCCATCAGGCACATAGATGTTAGAAGTTGAGAATTTTGTGGCAGCTTCCATTGCCCCACTTTTCTCCTTAAAGGTGTATCGGTCATAATAAGTAGGTAGTGAAGCCAATGAACGTGGGTATGCCATTTGCAATCCACGCACCTCCTGTCCACGTCCTGCAGAGCTACTATCTGCCACCGCTTTGTTCAAAGATGCGTTACCAATACCGAAGAAGTGCTGGTGAACAAGGAGTGTTGCGTTGTCTTCATCAGGAACGTTATAACCGTCCTTATCTTTCATGAAGGGATAACCCGAGAACTGATGGTTGATGAGCATACCGTTTTGATCGTAGTACTTCAGCTCCAATCCATAGTAGATATCGTCTGAAGCAATCACGTCAAAGCAGTCGCGCTCTGTCGTAATTGTCATCTGTCCGTCGTCATCTTTGGCAATATCAATCTCCTGCATGACTGGGATAGAGGTCGAGCCACTGACGAGATGATAGGTGTTATAGGCTCGAATAGAGTCGTTTCCGTCTGGTCCAACACCAATCATTCCCCCCTTATAGCCCATTCTCAAGATGGCATGAACCGCATAAATCTGCTCATGTCCCTTCACATCTCGCTCAATAGAGGAAGGAGGGGCTTGTATAATCTTCTTGAAGAAATCGTCAACTTGGTCGTTAGAGCAACTTCCGAAGAGAAGTCCCACTGTTGCCGTGGCAAGTATGAGGCGTATGTCTTTATATAGTTTCATATTCTTTCAGCTAATTAGAACTTAAACAATGTGCGTAAAGAGAAGTTTGATCCGCGCTCATGGGCGTAGTATCTGAAGCGGTCGGTGTACTCCTTATAGAGTGCGTTGAGGATGTTATCACCGACAATCATAAACTTCAACTCTCTATTCTGTGGCAGTCCGATGCGGAATTCAGCCGTACCATTCAGTAGGAAATAGGCTGGTGGCGAGTCGGGAACGAGGTCTTTATCGGGATCAAAGCGGGTCTGCTTGGTCACGTAGATACCTGAGAGCGACAGCGACGAACGATACTTATGATTCTTCGTCAGCGGTAGGTCGTAGGTAGCTGATAGTCCGTAACGATCTGATGGCATGAAAGGTAGCCAGTCGTTATGGGTCAGGTTGCGTGCAAACATCCATTCTCCCTTGCCCACAAAGGTCAGTCCTTGCAGCGGCTTCACGGTTGCTTCGATATCACCACCATAGAGTTTCACATCGTCTTGGTCGTAGATAAACTTCGGATACTTACCACTTGGGTGGTTATGGAAGCGGTCCTTACCTGTTCCGATGTGGTCGTAGATATAGCTGTTGATACGCTGGAAGAAGACACTTGGCTCTACAGAGAACCATGTGTTCCTATACTTCGTACCTAACACGAGTTTATAACCACGCTCACTGGCAAGATTCTTGTTGCCTACTACCCAATAGGAACCGTCTTGCAAGCCAATGGCATAGAGCTCGTTGATATCTGGTGGACGCCATGACCAACCGATATTCGCACGTGCATCCCACTTGTCACTGAACTGATAGTGGGTGGCAAGGCTCATGGTGAAGTTACTATAGAGTTTGAAGTCATCGTAGTAGGTGTAGTTGCTGAGGCTGCTATAGCCATTGACCGACAGCACACGGAAGTCGTAACGCATACCGAGGGCACACTGCAACCTGCCAAACTCTGCCTTATGAAGGAAATATCCACCCATCGAAAGGGCTGCAAAGTTAGGAACGAAAGCTGGCTGCTTCGTACCCGGATAGTTGAAGTTCGTTTGGTAGGTATTAGAAAGACCAGCGTCAGTCGTCATCTTCCATAGTTTCCATTTCGCTTGCCAAAGTACGTCGAACTTATAGGTTTTCAGCATCAGGTCCTGCACTGGAATCCAACTCCATTGTGTCTTCTTTCGGTTTTCAAACTCTTGACGGAGATTCTCTTGGAAAGATAGCGTGAAATTGAGGTGATGGTTTGGATTAAGTTCCCATTTCAGTTCACCTTTCAACGTCACGTGTTGCGACTGCTGGAACGGTGGTTTGATTTCGTAAGAGAAGGGTTTAACGGTCTCAGGGTCAGGTCGTCCGTATTCAAATCGCTTGATTAGCTGTGATAGGTCGGATATCTTACTGGCGTAATAGATTCCGCTTCGCTGATAGTAAATACTTGAGAAGAGCGTTGCCGTGAGCTTCTTTCCTTGCCAACCAGCTAAGGCTGAGAAACTTATGGTGTTATATCCCGTATTGTTCAGTACGTAGTCGGCTGTATGATAGTCGCCTCCTTTGGTGTACATTCCGTGTAGGCGCAGACCAAACTGCTTATAACCCGTCTCGATAGTACCCGATCCACTGAAGCCTCGCGCATTGGTATCGTAACCCATATTGACGTTTCCATTCACCTTAATCTTCTTGTTTTCGTAGGGTAGGGGCGCATCATTCAAGAGTACCACACCACCCATTGCACCGAAGCCATAGCGAATACACTCGGCACCTTTCACCACTTCTACCATGCTCGAACCTGTATAGTCGAGTTCTGGTGCGTGGTCGGCACCCCAACTCTGGATTTCTAATCGTACTCCATTGTTCATCAAGAGGATACGACTACTGTGCATACCTTGAATAACAGGCTTTGCAATTGTGTTTCCAGTACTGATAGAACTAACGCCGGGAATGGTCTCAAGGAGTTTTGCCAATGATGTAGCACCACCTTTTTCCAATGCTTCCTGACTGATAGCTGACGACTGTTGCAAGACACTCGTGTGTCGTTTCAGTGCCGTGACAGTGACATTATCTAATTGCTTAGAATCATCCTTCAGCTGTAAGGTTATCATGTGGCTGTCGGGAACGCTAACAACACGTGTCACCGTTTTATAACCTACGTAGGTAACCGTCAGTTTCAAGCGGTCGGCAGCACGCTTGAGTTTAATCGTACACCTACCGTCGATGTCTGTCACCGAGGGGTTTGAAACACCTTCGCAACGTACGACAGCACCTATGAGCGGTTCTTGTGACAGTTCGGAAACAACCCGAACGGTTACAGATGTTTTGACATCTTTATCCTCATCCTCCACTGTCTCCTGCCCATGTACAGACGTAGCATGGACGTAGGTGGGTGGGAATAAGAACAAAGAACTTAAGAGAGTGGCGGACAGGTAGTATCTGACACGCCTTTCATAGTTCATTTTTAATTTGTTCATATATACTTAGATTACAAATGGTTTTTAATTAATAGACACAATTCCCCCCAACCTTCACAGCGGAGGAAACGAATCTATAAGGGTTTACTCAGGCTTCAGATCAAGTCGCAGGTGTCTGCAAATGAAGTCAGCCTTGTATTTTCATTTTTTACGATTTACGACTGCAAAAGTAGAAAATATATATACATCGCACAATACTTACTTTTAGTGAAATTGCATAATCCCCATTTCTTGGTAGGTGAAACACGTTCTCCTCTTTCGTCCTAACAATCCATTTTGTAAGAATAAAGTCACGCCTCCTTTTTTATAGATTCTCTTTACCCCTCGAATTAACGCTCTTTTGGCTTGCAAAAGGTACCCTTTAAGCCCCTTACTAACGCCCTTTTGAAGTCCAATTAAGCACCTTTTGAAACCCACCTTTGCAACTACTTGATAACAAAAGACTTATAGAGGTACTAAAATCACTCGTTCTTAACCACTTTTCCTACCATTTCTTTAACTATAATGTAAATAAATTCAAACACCAACTACGAATTTCTCTAATCTTTATCCTTTGAACTTTGAACTTTGAACATTGAACTTTTTGATTTGTAATTTAACCCTTGCTTTTTCCAGTTGAATTTTTCCAACAATGGTAATCATAATTATGAATTATGAATTATGAATTCTGAATTAAAGTAGAATTATGAATTCTGAATTATGGAATTATTAAAAAAAGTTTTGTATATTTGCCTTTGATTTATAGAGGAGTAGTAGTTAAGTCTACATAAAACAGATGAAAAGAACAAAGACATACAGCATAATTACAGGGTGGGTAGGTTGTCTACTCCTTCTGATGCTTGCTGCCTGTAATGTTCCACACGCACAAGAAGTTGACAAATTAAACGACAAGGCATATACCTTACACTATCGTAATCTCGACTCCGTAAGAATCTATGCGGATAAAGCCTACAGTTTAGCAGGAAACTATGACGCAGGAAAGGCGGAGGCATTAAACAATCTTGCTTTCGTTGACTTGATGAAGATGCGCTTTACAGAAGCCTATGCTAAACTCGATTCTGTCCTCAAAATCACTGATAACCAAGTAGAACTCTTGGTGGCAGACATCCAGTTTATGCGTCTTTGTCAGCGTGAGTCGCTCAATAAGGAGTTCTATGACTACTATGAAAAAGCACAGAAACGAATCCATCGTATTGAAGAAGATGAGAAACTACTCTCTCCCCGGCAACGTCGTCGCATGGTTTATGCGCGCTCAGAGTTTGCCATTGTTACTTCTACATACTATTATTACGTAGGTTTGGAGCAACCATCTATCAAGGCAATCAGCCAGATTAATCCCGATGGAGAGATACAAACCGACATGGCTCAGCTCTTGGCTTATTACTATAACATCGGGTCGGGTGGTATTATCAATACCAATTCGCAGAAAGCCATAGAGCAGAAAGAGTTTGAGTATCTCATACGTTGTTATATGCTTGCACGCCAGCACAACTTCCCTTATTGGGAGGCAAACTCCTTGCAGGCGATCAGTGAGTTGATTCTGAACGATAAGAGTCGAGCAACACTGATGCATGATAACCTACCTTCGTTCCAATATATCAACCTTGATAACATGCCAGAGAAGCTCCTTGCAGGTAACTTAGCACAGCGTTCACTGCATATCTTCCAACGTTATGGAGATGTTTATCAGACGGCAGGTTGCTATCGAACCTTGGCTTCATGCTATTGGAAGATAAAGGATTACCGCTCAGCTATCATCTGTCTGAACAAGGCTTTGCACGATAACCCAGCTATCAAGCAGGCACCCGACCTCGTTGCGTCTATCCGCGAACAGTTGAGTGTTACGTATTCGGCTATAAATAATAAGCAACAGAGTGATTATAACCGTAACATCTACCTTGATCTTCAGGACGAAACTCGACAAGACAGATACCTTACATCACGTGCTGAACAATTAGAGCGTACCTCAAAACAGCTGAATCTTATTATCATTGCTGTGGCACTCTCTATCTTCTTCGTGTTGGCTTCACTGGTCCTCTTCCATTATCTTCGTCGAAGAAAAGACACACAGGGTTCGTTAGACGACCTCCTCCTTCCGCTGGAACAGTGGCGTCATAACAATGAAAAGCACATGGCAGAACTGGCTGATAAGTATGAAGAGGTGTCTGAACAACTTGTTATCAATAAGTTACATCTTACGGATAATAAGCGTAAACACCTTGAACAACGGGCTAAGATTTCGCTTGTCAATGGTGTTATCCCACTCATCGACCGTATGTTACATGAGATTGAGAAGCTCAAGAAGGGTGGCGAAAGCGATGCTGTGCAGGCAGAACGTTATACTTATATCCGTGAGTTGACCGATAAGATTAACGAACTAAACGCTGTTCTCACGGAGTGGATTCAGCTTAGACAAGGTAAACTGTCGCTGCATATTGAGAGTTTCCCTATACAACAGGTATTCGATATTGTGAAGAAAGGACGCATGGGCTTCCATATGAAGGGTATCGACCTACGTGTAGAAGACACGAAAGCTGTCGTCAAAGCCGACCGCGTTCTGACGCTTTTCATGGTGAATACCTTGGCTGACAATGCGCGTAAATTTACTGAAAGGCGGAAAGGTGACCATTTCATCTATTGAAGAGCCTGACTATGTTGAGATATCTGTTGCCGATACGGGCTGCGGACTCACTGAAGAAGAACAACAACACATCTTCGATCACAAGCCAATCCATGACCAGAAAGACAGTGCTTCGCATGGTTTTGGATTGATGAATTGTAATGGTATCATCAATAAATACAAGAAGATTAGTCAAATATTCTCTGTTTGTGAGATGGGTGTAGAGAGCGAGAAGGACAAGGGAAGTCGTTTCTTCTTCCGCTTGCCAAAGGGTATCAGCCGTGTCTTGTTGGCTTTCGTCCTCGCTACAGCCTCCCCTCCTGACCGCTCAGGCACGTCCTACAAGAGCCAGCGACAAGGCTACTGCCCTTGCAAAGAAGGACTATAACACCCTTGCTGGCATCTATGCAGACTCGGCTTACTTCTCAAATATCAATGGCTCCTACAGTAAGACATTGGCTTATGCAGACACATGTCGTTACTATCTGAATCTCCATTATCTCCAACTTCGCCCTAAAGGAAAGGAGTTGATGAAGCAACTTGGAAGCCTTTCTATCGTTCCTGCAGAGATTAAGTGGTATCATGATAGCCTGCCGATGAACTATGGTATCATCCTCGACATACGTAATGAGAGTGCTGTGGCAGCATTGGCACTGCACGAATGGGAGGTTTATAAATACAATAACTCTGTTTATACCCACCTCTTTAAGGAGCGTTATGCCGACAACTCATTGGGCGAATACTGCCGAATGATGATGAAGTCGGAGACCAATAAGAATGTGGCTGTTGCCCTTCTTGTGCTCTTCCTGCTTTCAATCTTCCCTGTTTATTACGTGATGTATTATCGTCATCGCCTCTCTTATCAGTTCTGTTTGGAGCGTGTGAAGCAGATAAACACGATCCTTCTCAGTGATGTAAGCGAAGAAAACAAGCTTAGAGAGGTTGAGAAAGGTGTAAGCGATAGATTCCCTGAACGATTACTTGCTATCGTCAACCAGATTAAGGAGGCACTAATAGCCTCTGTGGAGGAGAATCAAAAGAGCCAATCAGACATAGAGATGCTCGAAGATGAGGTGCGTTGTGTGGAATATGAGAACGAGCGTTTGCACATTAGTAACAGTATTCTTGACAACTGTCTCTCAACACTCAAGCATGAGACGATGTACTATCCTTCACGTATTCGCCAACTTGTAGACGAACCTGATGGTCAACTTGAGGCGATTGACGAGTTGGCAATCTACTATAAAGAACTCTATCAGATTCTTAGTCAGCAGGCAATGAGCCAAGTAGAATCCGTGAAACTCGTGTCGCGCCCAGTGGATATCACGACATTGGTGAGTCCATCGAAGCTGACAACAACTTTCGAGTCACCACTCATCAGTGGCGACCCTGTCTTCCTTGCTTATTTATTTGATATACTATATCTTATCAATAACAACCAACCACTGACGGTCACAGCCGAAGAGCATCAGCCTGGTTACGTCACCCTACATGTCATCATGTCGACACTGACACTCTCTGATGACGTTTGTCGCGACCTTTTCCAGCCTTCTGCCGACCGTCTGATGTTCTTTATCTGCCGACAGATAGCCCGCGACAATGGTGAATCGACTAATAAGCGTGGCTGTGGTATCTCAGCGAATGCGACACCAAATGGCGTGAGAATAGATGTGGTTTTGGCAAAAGTAAATTAAGAAACATAACTAAACAACATATACCTATGGAGAATTTTAGAGTCATCATCGTTGAAGACGTACCCTTGGAGTTAAAAGGAACGGAGGGTATCTTCCGAAACGAAATACCTGAAGCCGAGATTATTGGAACAGCAGAAAGCGAAGTTGCCTACTGGAAACTCATTAAGCAAAACCTGCCCGACCTCGTGCTTCTCGACCTTGGATTGGGTGGTTCAACAACGGTGGGAGTAGAAATATGCCGCCAAACAAAACAGACTTATCCACATGTAAAGGTGCTGATCTTTACGGGTGAGATATTGAATGAAAAGCTATGGGTCGACGTCCTCGATGCTGGTGCTGATGGTATCTGCCTTAAGAGTGGCGAACTATTGACACGTGGCGACGTGGCAAGTGTCATGTCGGGCAAGCGAATGGTATTCAATCAGCCTATCCTCGAAAAGATTGTAGGCAGATTCAAGATGAGCGTGAGCGGTCAGCTGATGCACCAAGAAGCAATGGTTAGCTACGAGATTGACGAGTATGATGAGCGCTTCCTACGCCACCTTGCACTCGGTTATACCAAGGAACAGATTACTAACCTTCGTGGTATGCCATTCGGTGTAAAGAGTTTGGAGAAACGACAGAACGAACTCGTACAGAAGTTCTTCCCTGATGGTAACAATGGTATGAGCGTCAATGCAACGCGTCTTGTTGTACGTGCATTAGAATTACGTATTATTGACATCGACAACCTCCACGCTGATGAGGAATAAGTTAGGTTATATAGTCTTAGTGCTTCTCATAGCCCAGTTAGCACTGATACTGCTCTCATGGCTTCTTACGGCAGCTTTTCCCGAACTTCCGATGCGGTCTATGCTGAGCAGTGAGGGTATCCGTTGGTTCTTTGGCTCATTTGTCAGCAACCAACTTTCACCACTGCTTATCTACTTTATTATGGCAGTGATGGCAGCAGGTGCGTGCGTTCGCAGTCGCCTTTATACAGCATTACGTGCGATGCTATCAAACATGAGAAGCGGCCTAACAAACTCCTCAAACAGTCGTTACAAGTTCCATTATCGTGAGACGGTAGGACTACGCATAGCGTTGGTCGAATTCATCGTCTATGTGATAGTCATGATTCTCCTCACAGCTGTCCCCCACGCAATTCTCCTGAGCGTGACAGGACAGCTATTTCCCAGTTCCTTCTCCTCCAGTTTCATCCCCTCATTATCGCTGATTATCATCATCATGTCACTAACCTATGGTGTGGCAAGTGGTACGGTAGACAGTGTTGCAAAGATGCACAAGATTCTTGTAGGCGGTTTAGAGGTCGGCTCCAAGTTCGTTCCCACCTATGTCATTGGCATTCAACTCTATATGTCAATCATATATGTGTTTATCCTATAGCCTCAACGTATATTAATATAGGTTTGTAAACAGCGTCTCCCACCTCTCTACCTACAATTGTAGACCGCCCCCAACGCTGCAAATTGTAATTATTTTTCACTTCCTCCTTTTTAAAAGATGCTCTTTAGCATTCGAATTAACGCCCTTTTGTCTTGCAAAAGGTGCCCTTTAAGCCTCTTACTAACGCCCTTTTGAAGTCCAACTAAGCACCTTTTGAAAAACGATTTTGTAACTTCTTCATAACAAACGAGTTACAAAGGCGGTAGGAAAGGCATTTTTTCGACTGTTTTTGGTGAATAAAGCAATGATAAATGTAAAGATAATTCAGAGCGGTGGCTTGTTTATAGGATATGAATTTGGGTCTTCAGGTTTTTAGAGTGATAAGGTTTGTCACTTGTGTTTAGAGTTTGAAGCAATGTCACACGGAGAAAGGGACAGGACGGAAGATTATTAAAACAAAGCAATGGAAGTCACGGAGGCACCGTCGGCACCTCCGTAACATAGCATAACCTCCGTCCTCTCCGTGACTCGGTGTGCCTATTATATATGACTTTTAGCTTGTCACTCCATATTTCGGAAGAATCTTTTATTTTTCACAAAGATAATGAAAAGCTCTTAGAGGTGTAGGGCATGAGCAATGTATAATACGTTAAAAGTACTTAGTAGGCATTTTCTAACACTGTTATTGGCTATAATAAAAATAGGTTCTAATGCTTTACCCAAATCATTAGAGCCTAAGCATATTCACCTAAAATTAATTTTGCTGTCATTACTGTCATTCAAAGTCGAGGCTTAACTGATTAGCTTACAATGGGGTTACATGAAATGTTAAAGTGACAGCAACTCAAAACAAAACTATTCTGGTAAGATGTATAACGGTTTTGCTCTTGTTAGGGAGTTTTATAACTCCATAGAATAGAAGTATTTTCACCTGCAAATTAGACTGGATAACTGTTTATTAACACCTTCTATTACCCATATCTTCTCAAAAAAATATTAAATAAATGAGTGAAAAAGATTGTTAATTGCGATATTATTTATAATTTTGCAATAATTATAGAATTAGAAGGTAAAAAGATTGAATAGCCCAGAGTAACAAAGTGTTGATTCTTGCCGTGTTAGGGATAAGATTATAAACACATAACCACTCCTTTCTGTCTTATTTTTTTATAACCCACATCATTGCGGGTCAAGTGAATTATATTGAAAATGAAAAACAATAGAAACAAGAAAAACTAAATTATCTTAGACCGATAATATCGGTTTGTAATATCGTTGAAGAAAGCTTTATTTTAGCGACAAGTCCTAATGTTCGCCCTGGTGGAGATAATAATGGCTCTGTCACCGTAGAGCCTCTTGTACCAGATCATGGCGATAATGATGACGAGTTATATGGATAATTAAATATAGATAAGAATAAAGAATAATGAATAAGACATTTTTTTATCATGCACTCTCTGCCTTGTTTGTAGGTGGCATGGCATTCGCTGCTGTATCTTGTGCGGATGATGATTTGGCTGAGAAGACCAACAATGGTGACACGGAAGCTGTTGTTCGCTTTGACGTAAGCGATTCACAGGAAGATGCTCAGACGCGTGGTGCATTAACTCGTGGTGCAATTACTCCTGGTTTGACTGACAAAGACCTTGACGGTCAGAAGTTAGCCGTACAGAGTTCAGAGAATCTTGACGTATGTTTGATTGAGACAACCGTAGAGGGTGTTAACCCTGTAAAGCTCGAACCGGGTACACGTGCGAATATAACTACATTAGAAAAGCTTACCGACTTCTCATCCACTGGTGTTCGTGGTACTGCAGCAAACGCTATTAACAAAGAGTGGTTTAACGAGGAGAAAACAAGGAATAATGGTATACTCTATAATACAAGATCTTGGTCTTGGCTTCAGCCTCACGGCCGTTTCTATGCTGTCTACCCAGAAAGCACAAACGGCAGTAATGGTATTAAGTTTACTAAGCCAAACGGAACAGCTGCGCCAAGTCTTGAGTTTACTGTAAATACTGACGTGAGAAAGCAGTTAGACCTTATGACTGCTTGCTCTGGTAACGTACAGTATGCTACACGTTTCCCAAGCTCCGAGAACTAATCTTCAGTTCCGTCATGCTTTGACAGCTATTCGTTTTGCTGTGGGACAGAACCTTTCGTTCAATAAGACAATCAAGGATATCACACTCAAGAACGTATTGATTAAGAGTAAGTACACACTCTCTAACAAGCTTGATGGTACGGGTGCTGCATGGAATCATAGTGGATACAATACACGTGAAAATGTGACTCTCAGCAACGTGAATTATAACACCAATGAGAATGCTAACAGCATTGTAAGAGATAGAAGTAAGTATAGTAATTCAAATGAAACCAACCTTACAAAGTTGGATGACAACTATACATTCTATATGATTCCACAGGACCTTGATGGTAAGGTTACTGCTGAGGTTCTCTTTACTGATGGCAGTAAAATTTCCGTACCTCTCAAAGGCTCTTGGAAGGGGCGGGTACAACACGTACTTATAAGTTGAGCGAGAAGAACTCTTCATGGACTTATACTATCACAGCGACAAGTCCTAATGCTGTTGCCTACAATGGTACACAGGCTAATTATAAGATTGAGAGCTACCGCGAGGTAAATGGTACTAAGCAGCCTGTTGCTTGGAAGGTTGTTGGCTACAGCGTTGACAACGGTACTTCATGGACAACTACCAAGCCATCATGGTTGAAGAGCCTTAGCAAGGAGCAGGGTGATGGTGGAGCTACAGCAGAACAAGGTACAGCAACCTTGGGTACTGACATTGTAGACCTCGTAGCAGAGCGCAATAAGGAACTTCAGAATGCTGCACCATTAGGTACAGCCTCTGCACCTTACAACCTCTCAAATGCTACTGGTGCTGCAGCCGTACAAAACACTGCCAACTGCTATGTCATCTCTGCACCAGGACATTATATGATTCCATTGGTATATGGTAATGCTATTAAGAATGGTCAGACAAATAGCAGTGCATATCAAAAGGGAAGCGAAGCTAATAATACGCTTAAAAATTTTGTTGACCAAGAAGGTTATGCAATTACCGACCCTTGGATAGAAAAGACTAACAATGGAGCCAATAGAGGTATTGATTTGGCTTGGACTATATGGTCTGACGAAAAAGATCTTGTTAAGTTAGCTTCTAACAACGGTCTCTACCGTGCTGCAGACGGAAATCTCTATATAAAGTTTGAGGTGACAAAAGAAAACATCAAGAGTGGTAACGCTGTTGTAGCTGTTAGAAGAAGTTGGCAGACACAAAGGCAAGAACAACGACAACAAGGACGTAAAAAAGTATGGGTCACCGTTACTGAAACTCATCAACAAACCCTTTGGTCTTGGCATTTGTGGTTTGCACCAAAGAATGCACTCGACAAGATTACAGTTACCAATAAGCAAGGAAACAAGTACGACTTCACCAATGAGGCATTGGGGTGGAAGCCTACTGCATGGAAGGGTACCCCTTACTCTACTCCACGTACTGTAAAGGTAAAGGTTGAGCAGACACTGGGTAATAACGGTGATAAGCAGTCTGCAGTAATTACCATTACACAGAAACCAGCTACTACCTTAAGAACTGGTTATACAACATTGTATCAGTGGGGTCGCAAGGATGCTTTCCCTGGTACAACTGCTACACTTGCTGTCAACACCATCAACTGGAATGCTGGAAGTGAAATGTATATGCAAACTATCCTCCAGAACCCACAAAACTATTTCACAGCAGGATATAAAGGCAACGTTCTGGATGCTGCAACAGGATTTGCAAAGTACTATACACTCTATAACTTGTGGTCAATGAATAATACTTCAGCGTATGCCGAAACCAAGCAAACAGCCAGACTGTTGTCAAGACCATCTATGACCCATCTCCTGTTGGCTTCAGTGTGCCAGCTAATGATGCATTCACAGGTTTCACAGAGAACGGTTTGAATGGTGGAAGAATGAATGTGGATGGTACGGATAATGCACAGACATTTAATAATAACTTCGGTCATAACTTCTGGACCAATAGTAGCAAGACAGAAACCATCTTCTTCCCTGCTGCAGGATTTAGAGAAGCAAGAAACGGAAGTACTTTGAGCTATTATAGTAAGTTTGGTGATTACTGGACAGCTACCCCTAACGACAACCACAACGGTAATGTTATGGGCTTCGATGTCAACTCAGTTCACCCACTTTACCGCAACATCCGTGCGTTTGCATTCTCTGTTCGCCCAGCTGCTGAGAAATAAGACGAAGGCTACATAGCAAGCAGCGTAACGCTGTATTTACTATAGTTTACTTGTGTAGGCTGTATCAAATTAGGAGCAATCCTATTTTGATGCAGCCTTTTTTGTTGTACAGGGAAACTGGTATATTTCATAATTATGGATTTTGAACTATGAATTTTGAATTAAAAAAAGGGCTGATAAGCTGTGAGGATAGCCCTCACACCTTATCAGCCGAATATAATTTAGCTTGTATTAGACGGTGCTAATACGCTTTGAGATTACTTCTTCTCCTTGTAGAGGTCTTGGCAAGTCTTCCAACCGAAGTGCTTGTAAAGCTCGTTCAGACGGGTTTCACGTGCCTTGAAAGAAGCGAAGTCCTTCTTATCGTTCTCTGTCCAACCAGTCTCTGCCATAGCTGCAACACGTGGGAGGAGCTGGAAGAAAGCGAGGTCGCGACCGATAACATACTCAGTCCAGAGGTTTGCCTGTACACCTTTAACGTGCTTCTTCAACTCAGGTGCAGCGTCGTCAGGCACTGGGTTGTAGCCGTAAGTTGTCTCAACAGGGAGGAAACCACCGATGAGGGTCATCGTGTTATCCTTTCTCTGATAGTAGTCGAGATAGTAGTAGTTTACTGGAGTCATGATTGCATCCAAGCCACGCTTAGCTGCTTCAATACCACCATTCACACCACGCCAGCTCATGACAGTTGTACCTTTGTCTACATCACCCTCAAGAATCTCGTCCCAACCGATGATGTTACGTCCCTTTTCTGCCAAGTGCTTAGCAGCCTGATTCATGAAGTAAGCCTGCAACTGCGCCTCTGCAGGGAAGCCGTTAGAGCCCTTCAAGCCGAGACGTTTGATTTCAGCCTGACAGCGTGGACAGGTCTTCCAACGATCACGTGGAGCCTCGTCACCACCGATGTGGATATATTTTGATGGGAAGATATCAACAATCTCATCGAGAACATTGTTCACAAACTCGTAGGTCTTAGGGTTACCAGCGCAGAGAATGTCTGGGAATACGCCCCATTGCTCAGCCACTTTGTAAGGACCACCCGTACAACCAAGCTCTGGGTAAGCTGCCAATGCACCGAGCATATGACCAGGCATGTCAATCTCTGGGATAACAGTGATATAACGGTTAGCTGCATACTTCACAACTTCACGCATCTCATCCTTTGTATAGTAACCACCGTATGGAGTCTCATCAAAGAGTCCTGTCATACGACCAATAACTGTCTGCGCACGCTTTGAACCAATCTCAGTGAGCTTTGGATAGCGGTCAATCTGTGCACGCCAGCCCTGATCCTCAGTGAGGTGCCAGTGGAAGGTGTTGACATTGTGAAGTGCCAACATATCGATAAACTCCTTGATGAAGCTCATCTTGAAATAGTGACGAGCGCAATCGAGCATCGTACCACGATAGCCGAAGCGTGGATAGTCAACGATACGAGCTGCTGGGAAGGTTACGTTCTCTGCCTTCTCCAATGGTAATGACTTGCGAAGCGTCTGTACACCATAGAAAACGCCACGTGGAGTCTTACCCTCAACGATAATATTCTTACCCTTTACGGTGATAACATAACCCTCCTCATTCTCAACCTTTGCATTGAGTTTCAAGGTAATAGTACTTCCTTTCTTGTTCATACCATTGAGCGCAATACCAGTTGCCTCTTGGATATATTGCTTCAAGAATTCACCATTACGGCGCATAGCCTCATCGTTGCTTGCAACATTAATAACGGTGTTAGCATCCAAACGAATGGTGTACCCTTCTCAGCAGTAATGCTTTGTGGGAGAGGAACTACCTGGTAGTTCGCATCTGTGGCATGAAGTGAGAATGTAGCCATCATCAATGCCACTGAAAGTAAGATTTTCTTCATCTCGATTAATATGATTTTTGTATTTAGGTTTTTATATTCTGGATTTCAACTATCCATGGACAAAGATACAAAAAATATCTGATTAAATGCTTAATGAGGGAGAAAAGTGTAGAAAAACTACTTATTCTATTAAAAGATAAAGCCTTGTCCGCATGGGGCAAGGCATTATCTATGTTTTAACCCAAATCAGTTATTAGACCACAATGTTTCAGGAATTCTTATTTTTATGTTGTTTCCTAACATCTTTTATTTTCTTGTCGGCATCTTGTCTGTCTTTGCAACTTGACGTAGCCCGCTACGCCTGCGTTACAAAGACGGGTAATCTGCTCGACAATAAAACAAAATCTGTTTAGGCTCTAATGACCGATTTGGGTTTAGTAAGCTTACTCTTCAATCTCAGAAAGGCTCCTGACGAAGTTGCTAAAGAAGTTGCTGGTTGTCTCAATGGGTGCATAGCTGACATAGCGGAGACTGCGACGGACGTTGCGACGAAGTACGGAACTGTTGTTTTGTACAAATCCTACGGCGTTTTGTTTGAAGTGCCATTCGTGCGCAGTGTCCTTCGCTAAGTCTGAAATACTGCGTAATGTGAGGCGGTAAGCATTTGGGTCACTCTTGCTAACGAAGGGGATTTCGTCTTCTTCAAAGCCAAAGACGGAGATGAGAACATTACCCTGTAGCTCCGCCATAGCACTCAACTGCAGGGTATTCAGCCAGTTCTCGAGTTTCACGAAGTCTACCTTATTACCCCGAGTTCTTAGGTATTCGCCCATCGTAATGATACCACCTAAGTTCATACCACGTGTAAACATCGTTTCAGAGTTGTTGACAATCAGCTTCAGCATATCAATAGCCTCAATCGAAGTGTCGATACTATGCAGTTCGTTGTAGATAAGATTCTTTAGTCTACGGTTCAGTAACGCATTGCTAAGTCTAACCGTCTTGGGTATTCTTGCAGTTAATGTCTTGCGTTCTTCCTGCTTTGCTTTGATGTCTGTGATGATACTCTCTGGTAGGTTGAGTCCTTCATCCATAGCGTGTCTTGCGATACCATTGATGAAGATAGGCATCACTTGTTGTGCTTCAACCATCTGTATGAGTCTTCGCCATTTGAAAGGCGACATCGGTTCGAGGTTCGACTGTGTGCCGAATGCGCCCGAACAAAGGATTCGAAAGAAGTTACGTTGAATGATGTCCATTCCAGATGATTCTATTGGTTGCATGGTGATTGGGTGTTAGGTGATGAGTGTTGGGTGTTGATGATATGTTTAATGGAGTGGTGAATGTTGAGTGTTGGGTGTTGAATATTGGGTGATGATGATATGTTATGAATAACGACGGGGATAATGGAAGAGGATAGAAAGAAAGGCTGTGATGCCCAATAACATTGGATAATACAAGAATGGGACGATGCTCACAGGGTTTATCTTTGCCAATCCTGCTGCCATTAATATCTGTGCACCATAAGGAATCAAGCCTTGCGCACAGCATGAGAAGGTGTCGAGGATGCTGGCTGCCTTACGTTTGTCTACGCCATAGCGGTCGCCTATCTGCTTTGCAATACCGCCCACGGTAAGGATTGCCACCGTATTATTGGCTGTACAGATATCCACCAAACTTACGAGGAAAGCTATTGTTAGCTCTGCTCCGCGCTTACTGTTGACGTGTCGGGTGATCATCTTGATGAGATAGTCGATACCACCATTCTCACGGATAATCTCTAACATTCCACCTGCCATCATCGTGATAATAATCAGTTCGCCCATTCCTTTGATTCCTGCGCCCATACTTCCAAACCAACCATAGACATCGTAGCTGCCAGCAATGATGCCGATAGCACCTGTGAGGACGATTCCAATGGTCAATACAGCCATCACGTTCATACCAAAGAGCGCACAAATCAGTACTGCCATGTAAGGAATTACTCTGTAAATGTCAACGTTGGCAACCTGTCCTGTGGTATGTATGTCTCTTCCCAAGAAGATATAAACAAGCAGAATCAAGACTGCTGCAGGGGCAACGATGAAGAAGTTTACCCTAAACTTATCTGCCATCTTACACTCCTGTGTTCTCGTTGCCACAACGGTTGTATCGCTAATAAACGAAAGGTTGTCGCCAAAGAACGAACCACCGACGACGGTTGCGACGACAAAAGGGAGTGAACTCCCCGTAGAAGAGGCAATACCTGCTGCGATAGGGGTGAGTGCAACGATAGTTCCAACACTCGTTCCGATACTCATAGAGATGAAGCAAGCAGCGAGGAAGAGTCCTGGCAGCAGCATGTTATCTGGTAGGACGGAGAGGGTTAGGTTGACCGTAGCGTCAATACTGCCCATGTCCTTAGCCGAGTTGGCGAATGCTCCAGCAAGTACGAATATCCACAGCATCATCATCATGTTGTCTGTGCTGGCTCCCTTGCTGTATATCTCAATTCGTTTTGCGAGTGGATAGCCTCCTGATATGGCAATAGCAAAGATACTCGAAGCCATGAAAGCCACGGTAATCGGTACCTTATAGAAGTCACCCGATATGATTGAAGTGACCAGATATAGTACGATGAACACAAGTAACGGACTCAACGCGAGGAGTCCTTTTTGTTTTCTGTCATGTGTTGTGTTGGGTGTTGAGTGTTAAATGTTGGGTGTTGATGAATTGTGAGGGAGCTGGGTGATGAATGGTGAATGTTGGGTGTTAAATGTTAGCTGTTGAATGTTAGGTGTTGATGATTTCTATTAACCTATTATTCATCCCCTTTTCACACTTACCATATCTTATTTTAAGCATCTGCACATTATGTGCTAAGCCTTCGCACATTATGTGTTACCCCTCCGCACGTCATGTGTTGAGCATCATCACCCTTTTTATCAATGCCTTCTTTTATTTAATTTCATCCCCCTTTTACTACCTTCCTTTCATCTTATTTATAGCAATCTTGCCTCCCTCACCTTTCAAGAGAGAGCAGGGCTGGGTTCCTTCACCACCTAACGCTTAGCAAATTTGTCTCCCTCCCCTTCGGGGAGGGTCGAGTGAGGGCTCCCCTTTTACCCCCACGACCTATGATAGAAGTCTATATTCTCTCGCATAAGCAAGTCGATAGGCATATAGTTAACTGGTTCAACCTTCTTTTTCAGCACGATAGCACGGAAGAGGGAGTCAACACTGAAGTAGCCTTGTTGGTAGGCATGCTGTGCGATGAGGAACGATATACTCCCTTCTCGTAGGCAGTCAGCATTCTTATGTACTACGTCATATCCCATAATCTGAACGTTATGGCGATGCGTCTTCAGTAGGAATTTACCCACGATGTGCGCTTTAGAGTTAAAGGTGATACAATGATGTACCTCTGGATGCTCGCTGAAAAACTTTTCCAATATATGGTCATAACGCTTCCGCTCCTCGTCTAATGGGAGGTTTACCTCTAAAATCTTAATATTAGGGAAGTTCTCTTCCATATAATGACGGAAGCCCACCTCGCGATTCTCTTGCTGACGGCTCGCCATCTTTCCGTCCTTCGTCTGCTTCATGAGCATGATGCTTTCCTCCTTTTGAGCAATGAGCATCAGCATTCGAGCAGCAAAACGACCACTCTGGATAGAGTCCTGTCCGTAGAATGACAGCGGTTGCAGCGATGGCATATAAGAGTCGAGCAGAATGAAAGGGATGTTACGATCGTGCAGTTCGTCGGTAAACTGGCGTGTCACCTCTAATGTCGTAGGGACAAGGATAACGCCATCCGGATTCTGCCTAAGGCATTTCTGGTAGGTCTCGATAAAAGAGTGAGGGTCCAATCGACTATAATACATGATTTCCAAGTCGATATAAAAGTCTCTACGTGCCTCTACCGCCTTCATGGCACCAATCTCAATCTCTTCCCAGTAAGCCTCACTGCTGTGCTTTGGAATCAAACAATAGAACGTGTAACTCTTGTTATAAGCTAATGCACTTGCGTAGACATTCGGCTGATAATTCATCTCCTTCAGCACCTTTTCCACTCGTTTCAGTGCGGATTCCGATACATTCGGGCGTTTATGCAATACTCTATCAACTGTTCCAACACTTACACCTGCACGTTCTGCAATGTCTTTGATTCTTATCTTTTCTGCCATAAATATGGGAAGTGAATATAATATTTTTGCGCTGCAAATTTACTAATAATTGTTGGAATGTGCGAAAGCACAACGTTAGAATTTATAAGTAAAAGTTCTTTTTATTATTTAATTGTGTACAGAATGACGGATAATAGGAAGTTTTTAACTAAATTTGCGTTCTGAAATAAGGCTACGTGCAGTTATGTCTATTAAAAGTTATCTTCAAAAATTGTCTTTTCGCATAGGTGTTATCGTACTCCTGATGTGTATTCCCTTTTATATTCTTTCATTCGTTCAAGTGTTTTTCCCAGTGTCAACGGCAACGAAAGGCATACTGTTTACTGTCTTTTTCGGACTGGCAAAGAGCTTTCAATATGGCGGCATCGCTATCCTTGGAAAGGAAGGCTACAAACGCGTGAAGGGCTATCTTAAGCGAAAGAAACAGCTGAATGATAAGACTATGAAGAGTGATAGCAACAGAACGCCTCGCTACTGTCCTGACCTTTTCTCCAATCCAGAGATTCTTTCGGGTATTCGTCTCATCATCTTCGACTTCGATGGAACGCTTGGCGATTCTCAAAGCTCATTACCGACACTATGCTTGCAACGATAGAACGCCTGAATTTACCGATGAGAAGTCGTGAGGAATGTGCCCGAACGATTGGTTTACCACTGAAGGAATGTTTCTCATCTATCATTCCAATGACGGATGAACAGGCTGAGGAGTGTGCCGAAGTGTATAGCGAAATCTTTAATGTAAAGAACGTTCCAGGGGCAGTAACGGTCTTCCCAGGTGTTATCGAAACGCTTGAACGCCTTTCTGCACAGGGCATTCTGATGTCGATTGCAAGTAGTCGTAGCCATAGAACGCTTGCAAAACTGATGGACGAATTAGACCTCTCGAAGTATATCACTTATCTGATTGCTGCCGACGATGTTGTCGAAAAAGAAACCAGCAGCTGAATCAGTGCTTAAGACTTTGAGTCATTTCAACATCGAAGCACACGAAACCCTCGTCGTTGGTGATACCGAATTCGACATTCTCATGGGCAGAAATGCAGGTACACACACCTGCGGAGTTACCTACGGTAATGGTAGTAAAGAGAGCTTAGAAGCCGCAAAAGCAGAGTGGATTGTATGTTAAATAATGTATAATTCTTTGGCAGTTTCGTAATAAACCACTACCTTTTGCACTCGCAATTCAGGAATGCACCTCGGTTCATAGATGAATTGTTCTTAATTAATATCGCGGGTTGGAGCAGTTGGTAGCTCGCCAGGCTCATAACCTGGAGGTCGCATGTTCGAGT